>Ga0209096_1000123_pt1 | contig 115630 bp, 104 predicted proteins | sample AD_UKC034_MetaG_FD_184407 | JGI IMG/M metagenome (GOLD analysis project Ga0209096, IMG submission 184407) | Active sludge microbial communities of municipal wastewater-treating anaerobic digesters from USA - AD_UKC034_MetaG (SPAdes) (version 2) | ecosystem: Engineered > Bioreactor > Anaerobic... | reverse complement strand
CGCGGCGTGCGGGTAAATGTGGATGTCCATGTTGGGCGGGGCGTGCGGGTCGCGGTAAGCGAGGGTGTAACGCTCGGCGTAAAAGTCGATGTTGAAGTTTGAGTCGCTGTTGCCGTAAAGGTCGGCGTCGGTGTAAAGGTCAAGGTCGGCGTAGAGGTGATGGTCGGCGTGAATGTGGTTGTTTTCGTGGGTTGGCGCGTATCGGTGGGATGCGGCGTCTCACTCGGCTTGACGGTTGAAGTGGGGATCGGCGTCCGCGAAGAGGTGAATGTGGCTGATGGAATCGGCGTGTTGGTTATTGTGGAGGTGGATGTGAACGTGGCGGTTGGTCGAGGCGTGCGTGTTTGAGTCGGCGCGATTGTTGGGCGCGGCGTACGCGTGAACGTGGAAGTCCATGTCGGGCGCGGCGTGCGCGTGGCAGTGAGTGTGGAGGTTGAGGAGGGCGCGAGGGTGACGGTTGCGGCAGGCGAGGAGGTTGAGGAGGGGGTAAACGTGTCGGTGGCTGAAGCAGTTACACTGGGCGTGTGACTCGGCGACGGAGTCGCAGTGACTGTGGCGGTTGGGGAGTTCGTCGCGGTCTGGGTTGGGAGCGGGGTGATCGTCGGCAGTGCGGTGGCGGTGTTTGTTGCCGAGGGCGTGGGCGAGGGAGGAAAAATTTGATTCGCAATGGGTCTTCCAAACAATGCTGAAGCGCCGCTGGCAACCAACGCTATCAACGCTACCATGAGCCATTGCCGACCATAGCGCATATACGATTGGCGTTTGCGATAGAACACCATGGTGCGAGCCGTTTGAATCGAGCGAATGCCCACGCGCGCCGCAAGCAATGCCGCAATGGCAAAGAACAAAACGAGAAGGATGACGAACAAGCCCGCGTTCATAAGGCGAAGATTATAACGCCTGATTCTGGCAGGTGACAGTCACTTGCGAAGTGACTGTCACCTCCTGTACAATAGCCGCATGAAAGAACTCGTCTTCCTCAAGCTCGGCGGCTCGTTGATTACGGACAAAACAAAACCTTATACTCCCCTGCTGGATGTGATGGACGATCTCGCCTTGCAGATCAAAACCGCGCTTCAAACCCACCCCGATCTGCGCGTGCTGGTGGGACACGGCGCCGGCTCTTTCGGCCACGTGCCCGCGAGCGAATACAAGACGCGCGATGGACTCCCGCCGCGCGCCACGCCATTGGTCTACCGCCAGCGCGACGATACGCAGGACAGTTACTGGAAGGGTTTTGCCGAGGTGTGGTATCAGGCGTCCACGTTGAATCGATTCGTGATGGAGGCCTTTCACAAAGCGGATGTGCGCGCGATTTCCCTGCCGCCCTCATCCAGCGTGATCTCAAGCAATGGGCAAGTGTCTGTCTGGGATACGACCCCGATCCGCATGGCTCTCGCGGCAGATATCCTCCCGGTTGTGTTCGGCGATACCATCTTCGATGAGGTGCGCGGGGGCACGATCCTTTCGACGGAAGACTTGTTCATGTATCTTGCCAACGCCCTGCACCCGGATCGAATCCTGCTCGCGGGGTTAGAAGCCGCTGTGTGGGAGGACTTTCCCGCTCGCACGCGCAAAGTGGAGAGAATTACGCCCGCTTCATTCAGCGAAATCAAATCGGGCGTCGGCAAGTCTGCGGCGGCAGATGTGACCGGCGGCATGGAGTCGAAAGTGAAGCAGATGCTCGAACTCGTGGAGAAACACCCGAACCTCTCCGTACAGATTTTTTCCAGCGACGAGCCGGGGAATTTGGTGAGAGCGTTGGGAGGCGAAACGTTGGGAACGGTGATAAGTTCGTAGAAAGTGGAAAGTGGAGGCAAAGCATGGGAGTGATACCTCTCCGCAAAGCCTGTGACAATTCACTATTGCCAAAAATCGGAAAAGTTTTGATAATCAGGAGATCACGAGAAAGCCCGCGTAGGTTGCGCTCTCTAGCGCAAACCTGGCGGTAGAGAGCGCCAAATACGCGCTTTCGTGAAGTACTGATAATTGAAAACGCAGTAACCACATATGTTTTAGAGGAGCAACTACATGGCGACAAAGTCCAGCAAAGGGAAGAAATCAACCAAAAAACCTGTTCGGAAAGCCAAAGCGGCGAAGAAAGCGCCCGCGTTCAAGCCAACCAAATTGAAATTACTTCGACCGGTCCCTTCCAATATTGAGATCGCGCAGGCGGCAACGGTCAAACCGATCCTGCAAGTGGCGAAAGAGTTGGGAATCCGCGAGAACGAGTTAGAGCTATACGGTCCGTTCAAAGCCAAGATCAAACTCGAAATCCTTGACCGCCTCAAAGACAAACCCAACGGCAAATACGTTGTTGTCACCGCCATCACGCCGACCCCGCTCGGCGAAGGGAAAAGCACCACCACAGTGGGCTTATCGCAGGCGTTGGGCGCGCACCTCGGCAAAAAATCGGTTGCCGCCATCCGCCAGCCCTCGCAGGGACCCATCTTCGGTATCAAAGGCGGCGCGGCTGGCGGCGGATATTCGCAAGTGATCCCGATGGAAGATTTCAACCTGCATCTCACCGGCGACATTCACGCCATCACAGCCTCGCATAACCTCGTCGCGGCAGCGCTCGATGTGCGCGTGATGCACGAAAAACAACAAGACGATGAAAAGTTATTCAACGCGCTCTGCCCGATGGACAAAAAAGGCAACCGCAAATTCTCGCCCACCATGCTGCGCCGCGTGAAAAAACTCGGCATTAACAAAACCAATCCCAACGATCTCACGCCCGAAGAACGCAGTCGCTTTGCGCGGCTCGACATCGACGAAGCCACCATCACGTGGCGGCGCGTGCTGGACGTCAATGACCGCTTCCTGCGCGAAATTCAAGTGGGACTCGGCAAAGACGAAGCGGGATTCGAACACCGCTCCGGCTACGACATCACGGTCGCTTCGGAGATCATGGCGATCCTCGCGCTGACGACGAGCGTCAAAGATATGCGCGAACGCTTCGGCAAGATGGTCGTCGCCACGAACAAGCGAGGCGAAGCCGTCACGGTGGAAGACCTCGGCGTGGCGGGCGCGGTCACCGTGCTGATGAAAGACGCGATCAAGCCGAACCTGATGCAGACGCTCGAAGGCAACCCCGCCACGGTTCACGCCGGACCTTTCGCCAACATCGCCCATGGCAACAGCTCCATCATCGCCGACAAGATCGCGCTCAAACTCGTCGGCAAGGATGGTTTTGTCTGCACCGAAGCCGGTTTCGGCGCGGACATCGGCATGGAAAAATTCTTCAACATCAAGTGCCGCTACTCGGGCTTGACCCCGCATGTGGTGGTGATGGTCACCACCGTCCGCGCATTGAAGATGCACGGCGGCGGACCGAAAGTGGTGGCGGGCAAACCGCTCCCAACTGAATACACCGACGAGAATCTCGATCTGCTCCGCGCCGGTCTGCCGAACCTCGAACGTCACATCGAGAACGCGCGCAAGTTCGGCGTGGAGGTTGTCGTGGCGGTCAACTCATTCGCAACGGATACCCAAGCCGAAGTGGAACTCATCCGCGATGCCGCGTTGAAAATGGGCGCGATGGATGCGGTCGTTTCGACTCACTGGGCAGATGGCGGCAAAGGCGCGAAGAAATTGGCGGAGGCGGTGGTGAAAGCGGCGGAAAAGCCGAGCAAGTTCCAATTCCTGTACCCGCTGGAGAACAGCATCAAGAGCAAGATCGCGGATATCGCGGTCAAACTCTATCGCGCCGACGGCGTGGATTACACCCCCGAAGCCGAAGAACAGATCGAGCGCTTCACCCGCCTCGGCTTTGACAAACTTCCCATCTGCATGGCGAAGACGCATCTCTCGTTCACTACCGACGCCAGCAAGAAAGGCGCGCCGACGGGATTCCGCATCACGGTGCGCGAGATCCGCGCGAGCGTGGGCGCGGGCTTCCTCTACCCCATCCTCGGCGATATGCGCACGATGCCGGGCTTGCCGACACGCCCCGCCTTCTTCGATGTGGATTTGGATTTGAAGACCGGGAAAGTGGTGGGGTTATTCTAGAGTTCATGTCATTCTGAGCGAAGCGAAGAATCTCCTCGCCGCACAAGAGACCCTTCGCTTTCGCTCAGGGTGACATTCCTTTTTTATTCACCCGGTAAATCTCTCCCTCCTCGATCTTGACAACCAACTCAAGGTCTGCGATCTCTGCCAGCAATTTCGGCGGGACGGCGTTGCGATAGATGCTGTTCGGCAGAATCCAGATGATGTAGCCGGGCTTGTCGTGGGGCCAACCCGCGTAGTTTTGATTGATCTCGTCCAAGTCCATGGTGAACGAGCGCGGCATCACCGGCGACTCGCGGCGCGTGAAGAACCAGACGCCGTCGGTGTAGTTGCTGTACAACGTGGCGTTGGGATTTTCCAGCGCGATCCTTTGCATCGCCTTGACGATCGGATTCTCGTGGAAGGCGCGGTTGTTGTACACGTTGTATCCGCTCGCCTCGCCATCTTCCATTGAAGCGGAAACGTATTTCACCATGCTCCAGCCGGGGTAAACCGCCAGCCAGAGGAAGAAAACCGCCGCGCCGAGTCTTTTGAGCGCGAGTTGATTCCATTTCAAATGAGGGAGGACAAGCGAATCGAAAGCGACGAACATCATCACCAGCACAAGCGCGAGCAGACCCACGTAATAGCGATCCGAAAACAGATCCACGTGGTCTTCGGTGGTGACGGAATACATCAAACCGAGGATCGTCCAAACGAAGAACGCCCACGAGACGAGCGGAATGGGCTGCATCATCGTCCGCACGAAAGTTTTCCAATTCTCTCTTTTGTTGATCAACAAGAGAATTACTGTAATGACGCCGACCACAATCCACGGATTGTCGAAGAGCGGTTGCAAGAGCGGATGACTCGGAAGGAACCAATGCAGAATCTTCGCCAGCGACAGGCGCAGGTTTTCGAGCGGATTCACGATCGAGCCGCTCACGCCCCAGAACGAATCATATTGACCGATGTTGTGAAACCAAATCCACGCGGCGATGGGGAGCAGGGATAACGCGCCGAACAGAATCGATTCGCGGATGCCGCGCCGGATGTCCCTGCGGTGGGCGAAGAGGATGAAACAGCCTCCCGCCGCAATGAGACTCGCCCCAAGATAACGTTGAAGGGGGGCAAGAGCCGACATCGCTATCATCCACCACAACGCGTGGCGCGAACGAGTCTGCACGTAGTCCGCGCTGGCGAAGAGGAAGATCATCGAAAATGTGACGAACAGCGGCTCGGAGGCGATGTTGGCGTGAATGCGGATCGCCATATCCGACGCGAGGATGAAGAGGGTGCTGAGATATTGACGAAGCGGTTTATCGGGAAAAGCGTAATAGATCAACGCGCCGTTGAGAAAAATATTTAGGGCGAGTGTGAGAATGTTGAGCCAGCCCGCGGCGAACAGCACATCGAGACCCGCGAGGCGACTCACGCCCGCGATCTCCAGCGGATACAACGGGGGCCACCACAACAACGGACGCCCGGTGTGATCGAAGAAGCCTTTGCCGTCCAACAAGTTTTGCGCGATGGACAGATATTTCGTCCCATCGGCGGAAACGCCGGGACCATATCTCGACGCCACCAGCGCGGCGATCAACGCGCCCGCCAGCGAAGTTGCGAGCAAGAACCACAAGTACTTTTTGTCCATTGAATACGGCATGTTTTCATTATAATGGAAGGCATGACCCCGCTCCCCGCGCAAACAATCGAAGACGCGCTCGAGTTGATGCAGGATAAAAAACTCACCGCGTCGCGCCTCGCTTCTGCCTGCCTCGATAATATCAAGCGACTCAACCCCAAACTGAACGCGTTCATCACCGTGCAGGATTCTTTCGCGCGCAGTGTGGCAAGCACGATGATATCCGCCTCAACTCCCCTCGCCACCTACGCGGATGTTCTGCGCGGAATCCCCATCGCCGTCAAGGATCTGTTCGACACGGCTGGGATACGTACGACCGCCGGTTCAAAATTTTTCGCGGACCACATCCCCGATGAGGACGCCTTCGTGGTGGAGAAACTCAAAGCCGCCGGCGCATTCATCATCGGCAAGACCAACACTCACGAGATCGCGCTCGGCGTGACCGGGAACAATCCCCATTTTGGCACAGCCCGCAACCCGCGCGATCTCACCCGCATCCCGGGCGGCTCCTCGAGCGGTTCGGCAATCGCGGTGGCAACCGGCATGGCGCTCGGCGCGCTCGGCACCGATACCGGCGGCTCGATCCGCATTCCCGCTTCATTATGCGGCGTGGTTGGGTTCAAACCCACGTATGGGCGCGTCAGCCTACGCGGCGTGTTCCCCCTTTCGTGGAACCTCGATCACGTCGGTCCGCTGACTCGAAGCGTGAAAGATGCCGCGCTGTTATTGCAGGCTATCTCGTCGTACGACGCCCTCGACGCCGCCTCCATAAAAATGTTGAACGGCGATTATCTCGGTCACTTGACGGATGATATGGCGGGCAGGCGAATCGCGTTTGCCGTGGGCGAATACATCGAAAGCGCAGACCCCGAGGCGTTGCAAACCGCGCGCGATGCGGCAAAAGTATTTGAGGGCATGGGGTGCGTCATCGAAGAGGTCGGCATGGATTGGTTGCGCGACGCCGCGTCTGCCAACAAGACCATGGCTCAAGCCGACGGCGCGGCTGTGCATCGCGACCGCTTGAAGGAACATCCTGATTGGTTCGGTGAAGACGTGCGCCGCAGGTTGCAAGATGGTGCGAAGACGACCTCCACCGAGTACGCGCTGGCGCGGCGGACCCAAGCCGAAATGAAGAAACGATTCGAGTTGTTCTTCGAAGCGTACGATTTGTTGATCCTGCCGACCACGCCCATCCCCGCGCCGACCATCGAAGGTCACGACGCGGTGGAGCAAGCCGCGCGGCTGACTCGCTTCACCGCGCCGTTCAACCTCACGGGTCTGCCTGCGCTCTCCGTCCCCTGCGGATTCACCTCCAGCGGACTTCCCATCGGCTTGCAGATCGTCTCGCGCGCATGGGGCGACGCGAAAACGCTGAACGCCGGGTATGCCTTCGAGCAAGCCACCGGATGGGGCGAAAAATTTCGTGGTATGGTCTAACAAAAACTGCCCCGGAGAAATTCACCAGGGCAGTTTTTGATTATGCTGAAATCTTGCCAATCTTTTCTAGAAGTCATCTCAAAAATATCACCCTGAGCGTCAGCGAAGGGTCTCTACTGCCCAAATAAGAGACTCTTCGGTCGCAAACCCCGCTCCCTCAGAGTGACACGGTGTTTTTGAGACAAGTTCTAGCAATCGGGATAATAAAATGCGTCACCAGACCGAGGAGGAAGCGATAAGCCACAATTCACCAACGTATCCGGGCTGTTCGGCATAAACTCATAATCGTAATCCTCGTCCCAATACGCGTTATAGTAATCTTCGATCACATCGCCATACTCCGCCGGGAAACCCTGACAATTGTTTCCGATATACTGCCAGTAAGTGATGGTGATATCCCAATCGAACACACTATAACAATACTGTGTGAATGGCGCGATATAGGTCCAGAAGACCGAACCGCCAAACATGACGGTCACGTTTCCCTGCACATTTCTCGAAGCGGTACAGCGGACGGTTTCACCGTCCACTTGCCGGCAGTCTAACCCGTAATCCTCCCCGCCTTCCACGTGCGTGGAACCCTTCAAATGCGCCCGGAAAATTCGCCGGACACCTTGAAGAAGAATACGGTTCCGTTCAGGCCGGCGGTCGCGCTGACCAAACTCAAAGCGGAACCGGCGGAGGGCGCCGCAAACACAGTACTGGTGAACATTGCCAGCATTGCAAGCGCGAGGCAAATAACAAAAAATCTTTTCTTCATTTTTAACTCCTTTTGAATTGGTCGCTCAACCCTGTTGAGCGCGATGTGCAAACATGACGCTTGACGCAACAATTCGTTTCGCAGAAAGTCGCTGCTTTGCCAAGTTGTAAGGCTGTTTGAGGATGGTAAGATTCCCCCATGTCACTCGAAACCAAACCCCGCTTCTACCTCCCCGAATTGGACGGTCTGCGCTTCATCGCGTTTTTGCTGGTGTTCATTCATAACGCCAACCCAATACTGAAAAGAACGTTCTTGGAGAGATTTTCAGAATATAGCTGGTTCGGCGTAGACTTATTCTTCTGCCTCTCGGGGTTTCTCATCACAAAATTGCTTGTGATGGAACACAGACAAACCGGGAAGATCAACTTTCGAAATTTTTATATCCGGCGGATTTTGAAGATTTGGCCGCTTTATTTTTTCTACCTCATCCTTGGCTCTATCATCATCGCGCCTGTGGATGGGCGCAACATCAATCTGCCCTGGCATATCGTCAGCTTATCCACGTTCACGTTCAATTTTGCATATTTGGCGTTGCTGCCTCTCCCATTTTGATCTTTGTGCATCTATGGAGCATTTCGTATGAGGAACAATTCTACGCAGCAATTCCATGGCTCACACGGAAGTTGGCAAGCGCCGCCCAAAACACAAGGACCAACTGGTTCATTTTCTTGTTTGGTATGGGATGCGTAATTCGCGCGCTATTCATACAGTTCAGGGTTCATCCCGCCGCGATTTATTTCCTGCCGATCACGCACTTCGAGTCGTTGCTGGGTGGAATCGCTCTCGGATTGGGGATTCTCGAACCCATTCTGACACGCTTCAAAACCCGAACTTTATGGGTAACCGTTCTTGCGTTGACTTCATCCATTTTCATTCTACCCAACAACAATGTAACAGAATGGGGGCTGATGCTCACCTATCTTTGCGTCGGCGCTTTCACAACGTTACTTCTCTATGTATTGATCACCCAGCCATACTCGCCAATCACCCGATTCGTCGGCAATTCCCTGTTCACCCAACTGGGAAAAATCTCGTATGGGTTGTACATATTTCATTTCGGCTGTTTCATGCTCGCCGCCTCAATCGTTGATCTGTCGTTGAAGGTTCAACAACCGGTCCTTCCACTGCATACGCTCCTGATCTTGTGCATCGCCTTTGCCTTGACCATCATATTCGCATCGATATCGTATCGCTTCATAGAAAAACCCGCGTTAAGTTTAAAGCGCAAATTCAGCGCCCTTCCAACAGGCTTAAAATAAGACAGTCCTCGAATACTCATCGAGGACTGCTCTGGGATTAGTTCGTACAAGCGTTTACAAAGGGGTTGTAACAACAACATCTAGCCGTATCCCAGGAAGCTTTGAAAGTCGCTACATGTAACAGGCTGGCAGGATGGTGTTCCTCCTCCCGGGTCTCCCCCTCCCGGGTCTCCGCCCCCGCTTTTATCCGGCGGGCGGCAATCCATAAACCCAACCGACTGGGTCACCGATACAATACTTGCCACCGGCACCGGCACACAAGCAAGGAGTACCTTGCTGAAGAACGTGCCGACCGGGCATGGGGTCACATCGAGACTCGCATCTTGCCCGGGCAGGGCTGTGCAACACTGGCTGGCAGGATCGTAATTGAAACCCGGTAAACACTGCCCCTGACCGCCTTGCGCAACGCAGGTGTTGCCCTGCTGTTGAAAGCCCGGCGGACATTGCGGCTGAACATCCACCGTCAAATCACATTTCGCCGAAACCGAAACCGTTCCACCGGGCGGCTGGCACACATATTGACCGGGATTGCCGGTCGGCGCGCAGGTAGACGGGTCGATGGTCGCGCCGGAGGGCGCGGTAAAGTTCACATTCGTGGCGGGCGATAATCCATTGCAATAGGCGTTCTGAGTGATGTCTACCTTCGGGCACACTTCATTGGAAAAACCGCCGAGCGAAATATTGCCGCTGGCATCCTGCCCATATACCAGCGCGGCAGTACACATCGGCGCAAAGTACATCGGGTCTTCCACCACGCAACGGAAGCCGAGGTCGTTGCGTTGCTCCACCGGCGCAAGCGAGAGCCGCCGCGCCGATTCGGATTCGTACGCGGGAGAATTGAATCCGCTGGAGCGAACAGATCGACGGAGGGCAAGATCGGGACCCAGCGGGTCATCCACCGGCGAATTATTGTAATAGTTGGCGTCGTACCAATCCGACACCCATTCATACACATTCCCCGCCATATCGAAGGCTTCGTAATAACTCTGCCCCGCGGGGTGATCGATCACTTTGGACGTTTTAAATTCACACGTGCCGTAGTTCGCCAGATCGCATTGCGGCGTGGCATTGCCCCAGGGGTAAATATTGCCTTCGGGACCGCGCGCCGCTTTTTCCCATTCGGCTTCGGTCGGCAGGCGCCCGTTCACGAACGAACAATACTCCGATGCTTGCTGGTAATTCACGCCCGTCACCGGATGATTCGCCCGTAATGGGTCTCCGTATCCTTCACTTTTACCGGGATTCGGCGGCGTGCATTTCCCCAACAGAACACACAGCGCGTATTGCGAATTTGTTACCTTCGAACGATACAACCAAAAATCGCTGACGTTGACTTCATGCTCGGGGTTATCGTCTCCGCCATGCCCCATAATGAATGTGCCGCCCGGCACCGCCACGAGCGTGCTCCCATCCACATACAGGAATTTCGAACCCACCTCCATTGGAGGACCGGAGAGATCGATCGGCGCTTGCGTAAGGACCGGCGGCTGTGTCGGCTGGATCGGGACTTCCGTCAAGACGGGCGGTTCAGTTCCGACGGGAGGCTGGGTCGCGCTCCCCGGCTCGCTCGTCCCTTCGGGCGTCGCGCCCAAATTGCACGCAGAGATAAGAGTCGCGCCAATGACAAACATCGAAACGATGATGCTCAACTTCTTCATGGGGAAAAATCCTTGTGAGAGTCTGTAATTCACTGTAACGCAATTATACAATCCGCCCTGAAAATCCATCCCTTACAAATGGGTGATAACTTACCGCTGATACAACGACATCTCCCACACGAATAATCTCCTCACCGAGACTCTTCGCAACCCTTGTTGATTCAACAACGCTTCCATCTCCGCGACAGGATGCAAGAACACGCGGAACGGATCGTTCCGCAAGCGTTGAAAGAAATTGATCGCCTTCAAGCCAATCCGCACATACCACGTCTCGCGTGGATAGGTGAACGCGATCGCCTTGCGACTCTTCGACGAGGCGTCTTTCAGCAACTCGCGGAAATTCGGATAACAACAAACAACTCGATCCAGCGTAACCACATCCGCTTGCGGAAGTTCATCCGCCACGTCCGTAAAATCCGCGTGGATGAATTTCACCCGCGCCTCATGCCCAATTCGTTTTGCTTCGCCCGTGGCAACTTTTAAATACGCTGACGAAGCGTCCACGTGCGTGGCTTCGCGCGCCACATCGTTAAGCAACTCGTGGTGAATCGTTCCGATCCCCCCGCCGATATCCAACAGCGCGGCATCCTTCAACCCCAACGAACGGACGGCTTCGAGGATCAACTTGGTCTGGTTGGCGGGTCCGCGCTTGCGATAATGTTTCAAATCCGCGTTCGCGCTCTCTTCGGTGAAGGTATTGTTTTCGATTTCACAGCAATTGCAGGGCATGAGGTTTCTCTCTTTCAATTCAACATCGGTGGTTGAGTAGGGACGGTGGTTTTCCGTCCCGTATCGAAACCACCAGTAACCAAAACACTTTTGCGACAAAAGTTTGTATGCATACTTGTGGTTTCGATACGTCCCGCGAAGATCACGCGGGTCTACTCAACCACCGAGTTAGGTTGCAATCTTCGTATAAAACTCAAACAATCACTGTTCATCCAGCAGTTCAACTGCTGGATGAACACTATGATAATTGATGCAATACCCTCTCATAAAACTCCAACGATTGCGGATTATTCAACGCATCCCGATTACTCACCGCCCGCCCATTCAAAATATTCGTCACTGCGCTCTCTACTTTCTTCATATTCAACGTGTAGGGGATGTCAGGCGTTTCAAGAATCACTGCAGGGACATGTCTCGGAGAGGCATTCTCACGCAAAGTCGTTTTGATCTTCTGTTTCAACTCATCGGTCAACGCATTTCCCGCCGCGAGTTTGACGAACAGAATCACGCGCTGATCGTCCTGATAGTTTTGTCCCACTGCGAGGCTGTCCGCAATTTCGGGGAGGTTCTCCATCTGCGCGTAAATCTCCGCTGTGCCGATGCGCACGCCGGAGGGTTTCAACACCGCGTCCGAGCGGCCGTAAAATGTCACGCCGCCGGTGTCCTTGTGGATCAACACATAATCGCCGTGACGCCACACGCCGGGATACACATCGAAATACGCCTTGTGATATTTCGAGCCATCGGGGTCGTTCCAAAAATATAACGGCATCGAAGGCGCAGGCGCTTCGCACACCAACTCGCCCTGCTCGTCGAAAATAGGCTTCGCCTGTTCATCGTATGATTTTATTTTCATCCCCAGCGCCGCGCTTTGCAACTCCCCCGCATACACCGGGCTGATGGGACTCCCCGCCGCGAAGCATCCGTTGATGTCCGTGCCGCCCGCGATGGAATTAAAGTGCAGGTCAGGCTTGATCTCTTTGTACACGTATTCAAATCCATCGGCGGAGAGAGGCGAACCCGTTTGCGAAATCTCGCGCAGGGACGACAGGTCGAAGTCCGCACGCGGCGATACGTTTTCCTTTTTCAAGAAGTGTATGTAACTTGCGCTGCATCCGAAGATGGAAATTTTCTCGTCTTGGATCAATTTCCACATCGCGCCCGCATCGGGATAATTCGGATTGCCATCATAAAGAACGATCGTCGCGCCGACCGCCAGCGAACTGACCAGCCAGTTCCACATCATCCAACTGCATGATGTGATGTAAAAAATCTTGTCACTGCGCTTTAAATCAGTGTGGAGAAATAATTCCTTGAGATGATTGATCAGCACTCCGCCCGCTCCCTGCACCAAACACTTCGGCTTGCCCGTCGTCCCCGACGAAAACATAATGTAGTGCGGATGATCGAACGGCAATTGCTCGAATTGAATTTCAAGATTCTTTTCTTTGGCGAGAAAATCGTCGTAATGAACCGAATTGGGGATCTGGGAAATGTCGGGCTTCTCGCGCGTATACGAAACGACGATCACTTTTTGCAACGATGGAATTCCGCGCGCCACCTCCGCCGCGTGAGCCAGCGTGTCGAACGCTTTGCCCTTGTAGAAATATCCATCCGCGGTGATCATCGCTTTTGGCGCGACCTGTCCCAGCCGTTCGATTGCCGCGCCGGGACCAATGTCTGTGGCGCACGAAGCCCACGTCGCACCGAGGCTCGCCGCCGCCAACATACAGACGACCGTCTCGATGAGATTCGGCATATACCCAACGACCCGATCCCCAGCGCCGACGCCCGACTCTTTCAATGAATGCGCCAGCCGCGCCACTTCGTCGTACAACTCAGCATAGGTCATACGTTTGGAGGTTTGCGTCTCGCCGATGAAAACGAATGCCGCATGATCATCGCGATAGCGCAAAAGATTCTCGGCAAAGTTCAACTTCGAGCCGGGGAACCACTTCGCGCCGGGGAAGACGGATAAATTCGTCACTACGGAATCGTATCGCGTTGAGGCTTTGGTCTCGACGAAGTCCCACACCTCCGCCCAAAAATCGGAAATGTTTTTAACCGACCATGTGTACAAATCCGAATACGAATTGAGATTCAACTTGCGCCGCGCGTTCACCACGTCCATGAAGCGCGTGATGTTCGCGTCTCGTTTGCGTTGTTCTGATGGAATCCACAATGGAGTTCGCATGTTCATCTCCTCCCCATCATTATATGACTATTTCTCTTGCAAACATCCGATCAATTGATTGACCACACCTTGCGGCTCGGATTTCGTCAACGCAAGCGCAGGCGCGGTTGCAACCAAATAAACTTCGCGCAAGTCATCAGCCATCAAACGCCGCGGCAGGATGCCAACCGCATTCGGCTGACTCAATAATTCATCCGACATCTGCCCTGGACTAACCGCGATCAACGCCGACGACGAAACGCTTCGTCCCTCCATTACGAACTGGTCAAACACTTTTTGCACATCCGCGTCTGACGCGTACACCCGCAACTGAACAGATGGGTCGCCAAGTCCCATGAACAAGACGCGCGCATCGTCGAGGGTCAAATTTTGTATCGGGCTTTGACGATTCACAGCGACCAATATTTCTTCTTCGCCGATCTGATACGCAAACGAAGATAAAAAATCAGGCTCGCCAATTTGCAACGAGATGTCAGCCGAGTTCGAGTCGTCCACACGGACGAGCGCCGCGACAGAGTCCGCGCAGGCGTAGAGGTCGGTTAGCCACGGCTCGGCGGCAGAGGTCGAATAGACAGAGACAACTTGAGGCGGGGTCTGAGGCGTTTTCGTCGAGCAGGAGAATAAGAGGAAAGAGGAAAGAAGAAAGATGACAAGAATCGTGGAGCGGATTGGTAATCCGCTACGTGAAATTGCGGGATACCATCCCGCGCCACGAATCACCATTGCTTAATCAACTCCGCGATCAACTTTGCTTTTTGTTCGAGGCTGTTGGAAAAAATAAATTCGCGTTCCGAGTGATAGCCCTCGCCCACCGCGCCCATGCCGTCGAGCAACGGGACGCCGAGCGGCGCGACAAAATTTCCATCCGATGCGCCGCCCGTGCCGCCCGCGGTGAGATTCATGCCGAGCGGCGCGGCGATTGCTTTTGCTTTTTCAAACGTGGACTTCATCAGATCATCGAACGGCATCGGCGGACGATTCAATCCGCCCGTGACTTCGATGCGCGTACCATCGAGAACAGGCGCAAGTTTTTTCATTTCACTTTCGAGTCGTTCCCATTCGCCCGCTTGCATCACGCGCACATCCACTTCGATGCGCGCCTCCTCTGGCACAACATTCGAGACCGTTCCGCCGTGAATCACGCCAACATTCACCGTTGTTTGTTTTTCATAATCCGTCAATTTTTGAATCGCGATCACCTGATGCGACATCTCTTCAATCGCGTTGCGCCCCGCTTGATGATCGCCGCCCGCGTGCGCCGCGCGTCCGTGAACCGTCACCGAAAATCCGCCTGTGCCTTTGCGCCACGTTTTGAGCGAGCCGTCGAGCAGCGCGCCTTCCATCACCAACACCAACGCGGACTCCTTCGCCAGCGACTCGATCAATCCGCGCGATGTATGACTGCCGATCTCTTCATCGGATGTGCACAACAACGTGACCGCACGCTTCAACTCGGACCTTTGAGCGGATTCAACAGCGGCAAGCGCAATGACAATCCCAGCCTTCATATCCAGCGTGCCGGGACCGAAAATTTTCCCGCTCTCTTCACGATAGGGAGTTTTTTGAATCGTGCCGAGAGGGAAGACCGTGTCCATGTGGCAGAGAATCAAAATTGAAGGTTGAAGGTCAAAGGTCGAAGGTCGGGCTGGTGAGAAACGAACTAAAACATGGTTCCCAGTTTCCTTGTTGGGGATGACTTCAACTTGTCCACCAAGTTTGCGCGCTTCTTCAGCGACGATAGCGCCGACACGATCCACTGCGGCTTTGTCATGTGACGGTGATTCAGTTTCAACGAGGAGTTTGAGGAGTTGGGTTGGTTTCATGGTTTCCTTATTGCATACTGCGTATTAGGTAGTACGCAATACGCAGTAATACAGGCTAGGACATTGAAAGTGTGATAGCACCTACAACCGCGCAATAGACAGCAAACACATACAACGAACGGTGACTCAAGTAATGGATCAGCCATTTTATGGCGAACCAGCCAACAACTGCGGCAGTGACGAATCCCACCGCGAGCAGAGGCAGGAGCTCGGCGAGATTCGGCATTTGAATCACATCCAGCAATTCGTATCCGCCCGCCGCAAGCATCACAGGCACCGACATCAAAAACGCAAACCGCGCCGCGGACGGACGGTCGAATCCGCGGAACATACCGCCGCTGATGGTCGTCCCGCTTCGAGAGGCGCCGGGGAAGACGGCGATGATCTGAAACAAGCCAACGATCAACGCATCCAGCCAAGTCATGGAGTCCAGTGTCCGATTCTTTTTTGTGAGCCATTCAGCGAGAGTAAGCAAAACTGCCGCAGTTAATAGGCGAATTGACGCTTGAAGCATGGGCTGTTTGAACATCGCTTCGACCGCGTCCTTCAAGAGATAGCCAGCAAGCAACGCGGGGACGGTGGCGATGATGATGTAAAAACCAAGGTTGCGGTCAAAAGTCGCATGTCGAAAGTTGATGGTCGCTTTGGCGATGGAGATCAAATCCTTCCAGTAAAACGCAAACAGGGAGACCAGCGTCCCAAGTTGAACGATGACGAGGAATGAAAACATCGCGTCATCGGCGGGGATGCCCAATAGTTTTTGCCCGATCAACAAATGGGCAGTGGATGAAACAGGGATGAATTCGGTCAATCCCTGAATGATGCCGAGGAGGAGGGCGTGGAAGAGGGTCATTGTTTTTCCGTATGATTAATTGCGTAGGGGCACAGCGAATCCGCTCAGGACTCTGACGCTCAATCGTCCCGCTGTGCCCCTACCGTTGCGTGTTTACGTTTTGCATTGTTATCCCATTGACTCAACAATTCAGGGACACGCGACTCGAACGTCCCATCTGCGATGTAAACACGAATTTGTTCCATCAGTCGAATCAATGCGCGCAGATTGTGAATGGAGATTAACGTCCCTGCCAATAATTCCTTCGCCACGATCAAGTGACGAATATACGCCCGCGTGAAAGTTTTGCAGGAGTAGCAATCGCAGGTTTCATCAATCGGACGTTCATCGCGCGCAAAGGATGCGTTCATCAAGTTAAGTCGTCCTTCGGGCGCAAACGCGGAGTGGTGACGGGCGAGGCGAGTCGGCAGAACGCAGTCGAAGATGTCAATGCCGCGCGCGACTCCGTTGATGAGATCTTCGGGCGTGCCGACCCCCATCAGGTAGCGCGGTTTGTTTTCGGGCAGGAGCGGAACAACCACGTCGAGCGTGTCGTGCATCTCTTGCTTGGTCTCGCCGACGGAGAGTCCGCCGATGGCAATGCCGGGGGTGTCGAGCGAAGCGATGAAGTTGGCCGACTCAGCTCGAAGGTCCACTTGAACGCCGCCTTGCACGATCCCGAATAATGCCTGGTCGCGTCGCGTCTGCGCTTTGAGAGATCGCTCTGCCCAGCGATGAGTCCTGTGCATGGCGAGTTTCGAGTAGGCGTGGTCGTTGGGGTCGGAACATTCGTCGAACGCCATGATGATGTCGGCGCCGAGGTTCTCTTGAATGGCGACGGATTTTTCGGGCGTGAAGCGATGCGTCGAGCCGTCTATGTGACTCTTGAAGGTCACGCCGTCGTCGTCAATTTTGCGGGTCTGCGCGAGCGAGAAAACTTGAAAGCCGCCCGAGTCGGTGAGCATGGGACGATGCCACTGCATGAACTTGTGCAAGCCGCCCATGTCGCGCACGAGTTCGTCGCCGGGACGCAGATAAAGATGATAGGTGTTGCTCAAGACGAGCGAAGCGTTGATGTCTTTGAGATGCTCAGGCGTGAGGGTCTTGACCGTCGCCTGCGTGCCGACAGGCGCGAAGACCGGCGTGACGAGGTCGCCGTGAGGCGTGGAGAAAATCCCCGCGCGGGCGCGGTTGTTTTTGGAGGTGATTTGAAAGTCAAACATCGGGCTGATTATAACGGGAGACCCAATCAGGATGAGTGATAAAATGCCAAATACAGCAACACCTGCTCGGTGGTATTTGGGAACGCCGATTCGGATTGTGACGAAGGGGAGGAGGGAATAAATGGTAAATGGTAAGTGGTAATTGGGGACTAGAGACTGGAGACTAGAGACTGAGAATTGGCAGGTGACGAGCACGAAGTCCGTTTCAAGACCAGAGAATTGGAGATTAAAGGTGTTTGCTGGCATTGACTCCCCCAAATCCGACGGTAGATTCAACGAATCTGCATACAAAATTCTCAACATCGTATTTGGGGAGGCGCCCCGATAGGGGCGGAGGGGGTCGAATTGGAACAAGCTCATGAAGAACCTCGTTTAAAGCGCTATGAATAATATCGGGAGGACTCCCATGAAAAAACTTGCGTTTACTTTGCTTGCCATGATTTTTCTCCTCTCCGCCTGCGGACAACCTGCTCCCGCCCCTGTCGTTGACGATGCAATATCAACTTCATCGTTGACACCAACCAGCACCGCGACTCTCCTTCCATCAGCAACACCAACCGCATCCATCACGCCTCTGCCCACCATCCCCACCTTCACGCCGACATTTGATGTTTCGACGATTGTCACGGTCACGCCTGCGATGGCCCATGTTTGCCCACAAATCAACCCCGACACGGAATTAGATACAACTTCTTTTTCTGGACATAAAGAAAAATTGTTTGATGATCAGATATTCAAATCCATTCTTGATTATCTCAATATGGGTGGTTCTTGGGAAAATGCAAATGCCGAATTATCAAATAGCAATAAATACGGGCGTGCTTTGGGCACAATCGATGAATTTGATTTGACAAATGATGGTGTGAAAGATTTTATTATCAAAATATTACCGGGGTTTGGAATATACTCTTGTAAAAATGGTTCTTACGAATTATCCCTAAATCTGAATGGGGTTGTAGGAGAACCTGCATCCATCGTTGATATAAGGGATATGAATCAAAATGGTATACCTGAAATTGTCGCGGGCATTACATATTGTTCAGGAAATTGCTTTGATATTTCAATCTTTGAGTGGGATGGGCATGAATTTCAAAATTTGTTAGGTGAATGGCAAACAGTTACATCTTTAGACAAGAAAGTCATAGATGTAAACAACGATAAGATTCTAGAGTTAGTCATTGAGGGACCATTTCCAAGCATAGGAGGTTATGTAGACTATGTCCCATTGCGTGGGCAAAAAGATATTTACTACTGGGATGGAACTAACTTTGCACTTTCCCACCCTGAATTTTCTACGCCTGAATATCGGTTTCAGGCAATTCAAGATGCAGACTGGATGGCTTTAGATGCGGATTTTGAAAAGGCATTGGAGCTTTATGACGACGTAATATTTAGCAAAGAACTAAAATGGTGGTCGAAAGTTCGTAGAGAATACGAAATTCGATTGCTTGTTGATAATTACGATCCAGCAAAACCTACTTCTCCTCCTGAACCATTGGAAGACACCACTGAATACCCTCGTCTCGCCGCATATGCCTACTATCGCATTATGCTCCTTCATTTTGTTCAGGGAAATGAGTCAGAAGCCCTCACGACTTATCAAACCCTGCAAGAAACATTCAGCAACGACCCATACGCCCATCCCTACGTGGAAATGGCATCCGCATTTTGGGAGGCGTACCAGTCCGCGCACAAGATGTACGATGGTTGCGCGGCGGCGATCAAATATGCGGCGGAACATCCCGAAATTTTGATTCCGCTGGGGAGCGATTATCACGGGGCGCAAAGTCACATCTATGTGCCAGCGGATGTGTGTCCGTTCAGGTAAGTGCGGATCGGTCTGCCGATGTTTATGATCTATGTCAATGATTCGAAGTTGATGCACTTCACGTACTTACGTTATTTAGAAAATCAAATCAGGGAATAATATGGGTTTTTAGGAACGCCGATTCGGATTGTGACGAAGGGGAGGAGAGAGTAATCAGTGCGATATAATTCAAAAGCAGATGAAGCGATTCGCAGTCTACAGGTAGCAATGCTTTCAATGTTATTCCGATCGAATCGCAGGCAGAAAACAATTTTTATTCGTGAGGTGAAAAGCCATGAAATATATGAATAAACAAGAGTTTGAAAAAGCAAATATGTTCGGGACTGGCGCGCCCAACGAGGCGTATGCAAAATATTTTATTGGCGATTCCTTTCTCAATAGGTTGACAAAACCCGAAGAGAAGCCCATGTTGGCAAATGTCACCTTTGCGCCAGGTTGTCGCAATAACTGGCATATCCATCACGCTACCAGCGGCGGCGGGCAGATTCTGCTATGCACCGCGGGAGAGGGCTGGTATCAGGCAGAAGGCAAAGAACCGATCAGTCTTTCAGAAGGTTCGTTTATTCATATCCCCGCAGGATTAAAGCATTGGCATGGCGCAAAGGCTGATAGTTGGTTTTCTCATGTAGCCATTGAAGTTCCAGGAGAAAATACCAACAATGAATGGCTTGAGGCTGTTAACGATGAGGAGTATAGTAAGTTGCAATAGAGAATCCCTATTAAGAAAGCGAGTTTCGTCATGAAAAAACAAACGGCGGGAAGAAATGCCCTTGGCGATTTTGCGCCAAAGTTTGCCGAGCTGAACGACGACGTTTTATTCGGGGAAGTCTGGTCGAGAGAAGATAAGCTTTCACTCCGCGACCGAAGCATCATTACAATCACGGTTCTAATGACCAAGGGGATCTTCGATAATTCTTTGAAGTACCATATCACCAACGCAAAGAACAACGGCGTCACAGCGGAAGAAATGGCGGAAATCATTACGCACGCCGCCTTCTACGCGGGCTGGCCAAACGCATGGGCTGTTTTTCCTATGGCAAAAGAAGTGTATAGCGAAGACAGCGATGGATAATATCAAATCAAATCACTGGAGCATATTATGCGCGCAACTTTAATGTATGGAGCGGGGGACGTTCGTGTTGAGAATGTTCCCGATGCGCAACTAAAAGAATCCACGGACGCATTGGTTGTTGTCACTCGCGCAGGGATTTGCGGCAGCGATCTTTGGCCCTATAAAGGAATGAAACCCAGTGATGTCGGTAGCCGCATGGGGCACGAATTTATCGGCGTTGTGGAAGCCATTGGGAAGGATGTTCGCACGATCAAAGTTGGCGATTTCGTCGCGGCTCCTTTTGCTTGGTCTGATGGAACTTGTGAATTCTGTCAGCAGGGATTGCAAACTTCTTGTCTGCATGGAGGCTGGTGGGGTGGCACCGAACTGGATGGAGGTCAGGGTGAGGCGGTTCGTGTTCCACAAGCAGATGGGACTCTCGTTCCTATTCCCGTTGGCAAAGACCATGAATTAATGCCCTCGCTTCTTACTCTGACCGACGTCATGGCAACTGGACATCATGCGGCGGTGGCGGCGAAAGTTAGCGCGGGCAAAATCGCCGCAGTTGTTGGAGGCGGAGCAGTTGGTTTATGCGGCGTCATCGCGGCAAAGCGCCTCGGCGCAGAGCAAATTATCTTTTTAGACCGTCATGCGGATCGCATCAATCTTGCAAAGGAATTTGGCGCGACAGATATTGTCACTGAACGCGGCGATGAAGCCATTGCACGGGTGCGTGAAATTACCAAAGGACTTGGAGCGCATTCCGTTCTGGAGTGCGTGGGCTATGAAGAATCGACTCGCACCGCGTTGAGCATTGCGCGCGCAGGAGGCGCGGTTGGGCGTGTTGGCGTTCCGCAAGGAGAAGAGATGCCGATTGCGAGACCGACATTCTATGGAAACGTCACAATTGCTGGCGGTCCTGCGCCTGCTCGGGCGTATATGAATGAGTTGCTTGTTGATGTCCTTGATGGCAGCATTCAACCAGGCAAAGTATTTGACTTTGTTGGCGCCTTGGATCAAGTTCCAGATGGCTATCGAGCGATGAACAACCGCGAAGCCATTAAAGCCATCATTGAGTTTTAAGAAGGAGTCTAGAAATGGATACACCGCAAAATACTGAAGTCATCGTTTTGATCGGCGCTGGAGCGATTGGTCAAGCGATTGCGCGACGCGTCGCTTCGGGCAAACATTTGCTTTTGGCAGATGTGCGCGAGTCCAATGCCAAAGCGGCAAGCGACGGTATGTCATCAATGGGATATCAAGTCAGCACACAACTTGTGGATGTGTCATCTCGGGAATCCGTCCATTCATTGGCAACCGCCGCCGCCAATATAGGTAATGTAACAGGCGTGATTCATACTGCGGGACTATCCCCTACACAAGCTTCACCAGAAGCCATTCTCAAAGTTGACTTATACGGAACTGCGCTTGTGCTTGAAGAATTTGGTCAGGTAATTGCTCAAGGCGGATCGGGTATCGTTATTGCGAGTATGGCGGGACACATGTTGCCAGCGCTTGGCGCGGAACAAGATGCAGCGCTCGCACAAACTCCTACAGATGAACTGTTATCTCTGCCAATGCTTCAACCCGATCAAATATCTGACTCGGCGCGAGCGTACGGAATTTCCAAGCGCGCAAACTCGTTACGTGTTCAGTCAGCGGCAGTTCAATGGGGCGAACGTGGAGCGCGAGTCAATGCAATTAGTCCTGGCATCATCTACACTCCATTAGCAAAAGATGAAATGACAGGATCCAACGCTGCGGGATACCAAAGGATGATTGAACTCTGTGCCGTTCGTCGTGGCGGCACGCCTGATGAGGTTGGCGCTGTGGCTGCTCTTCTAATGGGTCTCGATGGAGCTTTTATCACGGGTAGTGATTTTCTGATGGATGGCGGCGTGGTTGCTTCTATGCGATTTGGCGCTCTCGCTCGCCGTTAATATATTAATAAGTGAGGTGCTTCATGACTACATGGACAAACGACGAACTTAATAAAATCGAAAAATCAGAGGAGCTGCAAATCTCTTCCTTGCGAAAGGATGGCTCATTGCGAAAACCTGTGACCGTTTGGGTTGTGCGCGTGGACAACGACGTTTACGTCCGCTCCACGAACGGAAGCACGGCGTCTTGGTTTCGCGGCGTTCAGGATCGTTATGAAGGTCATGTTCGAGTTGGCGGAATTGACAAGGATGTTACCTTCACAGAAGAAACCGATTCAAATATCAACAACCAGATAGATGAAGCCTACAAAACAAAGTATCGTCACTATGCCAGCATCGCTAGTCACATGACAGAGTCGGGTCCGCGAGCCACAACCATTAAACTTGCGCCTCGATAAAGGGATTTATTATAGAGTTTGACGGATCATTTGAGAAAAGAAAATTATGAGATGAGCGCCTAGTTAGGCACACAGAAAGAGAACCCTCAACTCGTATCGAGTAACATCTTTCTTCTTTCATCGTTTCGACACGATGAGCGAAAGACGAACCGTCAACGCAAACCTTCATAATTCATCCTTCATCCTTTCTAAATGATCTACGACTTCATCATCATCGGCTCTGGCTTCGGGGGAAGTGTCTCCGCCATGCGCCTCGCCGAAAAAGGATATTCCGTTCTCGTTCTCGAAAAAGGCAAACGCTACGACGATAAAGATTTCGCCAAGACCAACTGGCAATTCTGGAAATACCTCTGGCTTCCCGCCCTCCGCGCGCATGGCATTTTGCAGATCAGCATTCTCAAAGGCGCGATGATCCTGCACGGCGCGGGCGTGGGCGGCGGAAGTTTGGGATACGCCAATGTGCTCGAAGTTCCGAGCGATGAGACGTTCACAACGCCCGCGTGGAATCAAAACGTCAAATGGGGCGACGCGTTGCGTCCGCATTATGCGACCGCAAAGAAAATGCTCGGCGTGGCGCGTAATCCAAAATTATGGAAAGCGGATGAGGTCCTCAAGCAGATCGCGGATGAGCGCGGCATGGGACACACCTTCCGCGCGACGGATGTCGGTTCATTCTTCGGGGAGGCTGGGGTCACTGTCCCCGATCCTTTTTTCGGCGGCGACGGTCCCGCCCGCGCGGGATGCATCCACTGCGGCGGGTGCATGGTCGGATGTCGTCACAATGCCAAGAACACCCTCCCGAAAAATTATTTGTATTTTGCGGAGAAGAATGGGGCGGAAGTAAAAGCAGAAGTGGAAGTTGTAGATGTGAAAGAGTGGAAAGTAGAAAGTAGTGATCAGTTATCAGTAAACAGTGCGCGCTTTGAGATTACGTATAAAGATTCAACAAAGTTCTTCAAGCAAACAAAAAAAGCGTATGCCAAAAATGTGATCTTCTCCGCAGGCGTGATGGGGACGATGAAACTGTTGTTGAATCTGCGCGACGTGAAAAAGTCTCTGCCGAATCTTTCACCGCGTCTCGGCGACATGATCCGCACAAACTCCGAAGCATTGCTCGGCTCGATCGCGCGCCAGTCCACTGTGGATTTTTCACAAGGCGTTTCAATCACATCTATCTTCAACGCGGATGAAGTGACGCGCGTCGAACCTGTCCGCTACCCGAACGGCTCCTCGCTCATGCGCTTTCTCGGCGCGCCGCTCGTCTCCGATGTGACGAATGTCCCCGCGCGTCTCGTCCGCTCGCTCGCGTGGATTCTCCGCCACCCCATTGACTATCTCCGCGCGATGGTCTTCCCCAACTGGGCGCACAACATGACCATCCTGCTCATCATGCAAAACGTGGACAACCACATGAAATTTCGCATCGGGCGAAGTCCGCTCACGCTGTTCCGACGCGGCTTGGTAGCCCAACCCGACGCGGATCACCAGATCCACGCACGGGTGGATGCGGGTCACGATGTGGCGCGAGCATTCGCCAAACGCATCAACGGCGCGGCGATGGGATCAATCACCGAGAACGCCTTCAACCTCCCCACCACCGCGCACATCCTCGGCGGCGCGCCGATGGGACGAAATACTGAAGAGGGTGTTGTGGACGAAAACTTCCAAGTCCACAACTACGAAGGCATGTACATCATAGACGGCTCGATCATGCCCGCGAATCCTGGAGTGAATCCGTCATTGACGATTACTGCATTGGCGGAATATGCGATGAGTCGAATTCAAAGTAAACACGGAAACAGGTAGACACGTACACAAGGAAACACGTAACTCGTATCTCGTATCTCGCATCTTTCCTCTTCCTTCTTTGTTTTCCTTTGTGCTCCTTTGTGACACTTTGTGGTAAAAAAGAATTTATGACAACCTTCTCCCCCTCCCTCGCCTTCGCCCAACAACTCGACTCGCAAGACCCCCTCGCCTCCTACCGCGACCAATTCATCATCACCGACCCCGACCTCATCTACCTCGACGGCAACTCACTCGGACGAATGCCCAAAGTTGCGGCAGAACGCGCCAAGCAAGTGATAGATGAAGAGTGGGGCTCCGACCTCATCCGCGGCTGGAATAAAGGCTGGTGGGAGGCCCCGCATCGCGTCGGCGACAAGATCGGCAAACTCATCGGCGCGGAAGCAGGTCAAGTGATCGTTACCGACACCGTGTCAAACAACCTCTTCAAACTCGCCACCGCCGCGCTCACACATCAACCGAATCGCAAACGCATCATCACCGACACATTCAACTTTCCTTCTGATCTTTACATCCTTCAAGGTATAAAAAATCTACTTTCATACGGCGGTCGAGTAGCCCCGCATGATCGTGGCGGGGCGTATCGAGACCACGAAATCATCCGCATCACCCCCTCCGACAACGACATCACCCCCAACATCGCCAAACTCGAATCCGCCATCAACGAAAACACCGCCCTCGTCACCCTCTCGCACGTCGTCTTCAAAAGCGGCTACACCTACGACATGCAACACATCACCGAACTCGCCCACAACAAAGGCGCGCTCGTCCTCTGGGATCTGAGTCACTCCGTCGGCTCCGTCCCCATCCAACTCGACAACTGCAACGCCGACCTCGCCATCGGCTGCACCTACAAATATCTCAACGGCGGTCCAGGCGCGCCCGCGTTCCTCTATGTCAACAAAAAGATTCAAGACAAACTCACCTCGCCCATCTGGGGTTGGTGGGGACAAAAGAATCCGTTCGACTTCGGTCTCGACTACGAACCCGCCGCAGGCGCAACGCGATTCTTAGCAGGTACGCAACCGATGATCTCCCTCCTCACGATGGAAGCAGGCATCGAACCGACTCTACAAGCGGGCATGGATGCCATCCGCGCCAAATCGATTCTGATGACAGACTACGCTTCTTTCCTGACGGATAGCTGGCTCGCCCCTCTCGGCTTTTCTCTCGGCTCCCCGCGTGACTCTGCCATGCGCGGCTCCCACATCTCCATCCGCCACACCGACGGCTACCGCATCAACCGCGCCCTCATCGAAGAGATGAACGTCATCCCCGACTTCCGCGCACCCGACAACATCCGCCTCGGCTTTTCATCGCTCTATACCTCCTTCGCCGAAATCTGGCAAGGCTTTGATAGAATCAAACGAGTGATCGAAGAAAAACGACATGAGAAATATCCGAAACAAAAGTTGACCGTCACCTGATGTCAGCCAAACCTCGCACGCGAATCATAGAACATCCCTTTGCGACGCTCCTGCAAGGAGCTCGTCTTGATTCCTACTCCGAGACCAAACACGAAACCGTCTTACATGTTCAAGGCTTCCAGCCTTTATCTTCCAAATTGATTCGCAAGGATGGGAAAATTATCGAACGCGTCAAAGCAAAGTTTGTTCCGCTAGAATTGACTTTCTCAAAAATCTCGAAACTGAAACGGGACACGTTTTTCGTCAACCTCGATAAATACGGCATGGACGATACCTCACGGACCATCGCCTACATGTACTCGTGGCACCAACCCAATAAGCAGGCTGTATTCTACATGTTTGGTCTACGCCTCCCCGTTGGCGCAGACATGTCATTTTTGGCGCGAAAGGTAACTTGCAAGATCAGCCGTGCCGTTCAGAAATCTTTTATCATCGAACGCGATTGGTCGCCCGCGCCGCCAATGACGAACCGATTGGTCCCAACATCGAAGTCGCTCTATAAAACATACGGCGGCGACCCAATCAGCATCAATATAAATGGCGATGAAACACATCGGAGACTTTTCATCGGCGGAGTGGATATCCAGCCCAGGTCACGTCCGCACGTGGATGCAGTTCTCAATCTTGGAGAAGAATCCAGCCGCTGGGTCAAGTCGGAAAAAGATTTACACCTCAACGATCGCGCAATCGAACACGGCGAGGGATCGCAGGGAATGACGGTGGGACAGATACGCAAGGAGGCGGGCTGGGTGATCGAGCGATTATGGAACGATCAGCGCGTCCTTGTCCACTGCGTGGCAGGGATGAACCGTTCAGTTACAATTTGCTGCGCCGTATTGATTCTTTTGGAGAGGCTCAACGCCGAAGAGGCGCTGGCGCGAGTTCGCGAACATCACCCATGGGCGCGACCCGATTCGCATCACTGGCTGGCGCTCCGCTGGCTGGCTTTTGAAGCAAAAACTCTCGGGAAATCGGCAAAGTGAGAAATATTCGAAACAAAATTTACTGCTTACAAAACCCCGAAGGGGTGTAATTTTTATAGACTTGAATCAACAATGTTCCCGAACCCCGAAGGGGTGACATAAAATATGCCATCCCTTCGGGATTTAGAATTATCTATCCCCGTGCTAGAATCTTTACATCCCTTCGGGATTATTTACAAAGGAGTGTTTACATGGAATCCAAACCCGACACGATCAAAGTATCTGCCACGCACAAAGAAGAGATTTCCGCCAACCGCGCGGATTTGTACGTGACCGTCAAAGGCTCGTCGCTGGTCAGCGGGGACGCGGCGATGAAAAAAGCCAAAGAGGTGAATCAACTCGTCGAAGCAGTGACCAGCCTCGGGGTGGAGTCCGAAGCGATCCACTTGCAGGGAGTCCACATCAAAACGTCGAGCGGAGCGTTGCTCAAGTCATCCAGCGCGACGTATCGTCTGAAGATCCAATGCGAAAAATTGGATTCACTCGCCGAACTACTCGATATCATCTCGGAACAAAAGAACGCGACGCTGGAGCGAATCGCGTGGAAATACAATGAAGACGAGGCGCGCGAACGCGGTCTGCTCGCCGCGCTCGAAAAAGCGAAAAGCAAAGCGGACAAAGTTGCGAAGACAATGGGTGTGAAAATTTTGGGGGTGTACGATCTGATCGAAAATAATTTCGATGAAGAGATGCCGTATCCGCAATTCGCGGCGATGCAAGCGGCGCCAATGAAACGCTCTGTGGGCATCACCCCCGAACCCAGCCTCGGCATGGACATTCAGCACAGCAAAACTGTCAACGTCAACGTGGAGATTTGGTATCGCGTGTCCGCGCTCTGATTCGTCATTGCGAGGATGGTTCGCGCTGAGCGGAGTGAGCCGATAGGCGAACGAAGACGAAGCGTAGCCCGACGAAGCGACGCGTGGCGCCGTGGCGACACAATCCCCTGCACGCCGAGGAGATTGCTTCTCTTCGCTCGCAATGACGAAATTTACGACTAGCACTTTTGTTCTAGCAATGATAAAATCGCCCTTCATTCATGTCGCCCTGAGGGAGCGATAGCGACCGAAGGGTCTCTTCATGCGGTGTCAGAGATGCTTCGCCAAAAGCGGCTCAGCATGACATGCCAAGAGGAAGGTAGCAATTTAGGTGTCTTCAGAATCCATTATCGTTGAACAACTCAGCAAAACCTATCAAGTGCCCGAGCGCGAAGGTGGGTTCGGCGCGGCGGTGCGCGGCTTTTTCAAACGCAAATACAAAGACGTGAAAGCCGTGCAGGAAGTCAACTTCAAGATCGAGCAGGGAGAGATCGTCGGCTTTCTCGGACCGAACGGCGCGGGCAAGACGACCACGCTCAAAATGCTCTCTGGCTTGCTCCACCCCACTGGCGGGACAGCCAACGTTTTGGGCTTCACACCCTGGGAACTCAAACCCGATTACCTGCGCTCGATGACCCTCGTGATGGGACAACGCAACCGCCTCGCATGGGACATCCCCGCGGCGGATTCGTATTTGCTCGCGCAAGCCATCTATCGCCTCTCGGACGATGATTACAAGAAAACATACAAAGAACTCGACGAACTGCTCGAACTCGAACCGTTGATGAAGAAACCCGTCCGCAATCTTTCGCTGGGCGAACGGATGAAAGTGGAGATCGCGGCGGGATTGCTGCATCGTCCCAAAGTGTTGTTCCTCGACGAGCCAACCATCGGGCTCGACATCTCAGGGCAGGTAAAGATCCGCGAATTTTTGCGCGAGTACAACAAACGCACGGGCGCGACGATCCTGCTCACGAGTCATTACATGGCAGACGTGACCGCGTTGTGCGAGCGGATCATCATCATCCATCACGGTCAACTCAAATATGACGGCGGCATCGCCAACCTCTCACGCCGCATCGCGCCGTTCAAGTTGATCGGCGTGCGACTTGCCCTGAGCGAAGACGAAGGGCTTGGAGATTCAAACGGGCGCGACCTGTCGAAGTATGGTGACCCAGTTCAAAATGAGGAAGACGCGGAGAAAGTCTACGTGCGCGTGAAAGCGGAGGATGTCACCAAAGTCACATCGCGCATGTTGTCCGAACTTCCCATCCACGACATCACGATTGCCGATCCGCCAATTGAGGATGTGATCGAGAGGGCGTTTAACGAATAGCTTCCGCCCTGAGCGGAGTGACGAGCGGAGCGAGGAACGCAGACGAAGGGCAGGTATCATGCCAATATGCGCTTCGACTTCGCTACGCTCCGCTCAGCACGAAAAAGGTAAATCATGTTCAACATCTTCAAACGACTCTGGCAAGTGAACTGGGCGGAGCAATGGCAATACCGCGCCAACCTCGCCATGTATATTTTATACTGGCTCGTTTCGCCGATCATTTATCTCTCGGTGTGGACGAGCATCGCCACCGCCAACGGCGACGTGAACGGGCTGACCGCCAACGACTTCATCACCTATTACATGATCCTGCTGATCGTGGATCAACTCACCAGCAACATCATCATCCACATCTTCGGATACAAAGTGCAAGACGGCTCGCTCTCGGGCGAACTTATCAAACCGATCCATCCGATGCTGACGAACACGCTCGTGAACGACATCGCTTTCAAGACGCTGAACATGATGCTGTTGATTCCGATCTGGATCGGACTAACGCTTCTCTTCAAGCCTCAATTTGATTCAGTTTCTTTGGGCGGAATCGCCCTTGCGATTCCCGCCATCGCGTTGGGATACGCCATCAACTTTTTACTCTCGGGCATCATCACCTCCCTCGCCTTCTGGACGACGCGCGTGTATTCCATCCATGAGTTTTATTACGCGCTGATCATGTTGTTTGCGGGACAGTTCGTGCCGTTGCAATTAATGCCCGCTGTAATTCAAAACATCGCCCGCGTTCTGCCGTTTCAATTGTTCATGTATCTGCCGATTCAAATCATCCAAGGGAATCTTTCGGCGCAGGAGATCACGCAAGGATATGTGACAGGCATCCTCTGGTTCATCGCCGCGCTGATCGGATTCCGAATCGTCTGGCGCAGGGGAGTCAAACAATACTCCGCGGTGGGAGCGTAACATGCACTCATTCAAACTAATCTCCACCTTTATCAAGATAAACATCCAAATGGCAGTCGCGTATCGCGCCGACACCGTTGTCAACATCCTCCTCAACTTGATGTGGCTCGGCTGGGAACTGCTCACGCTCAGCATCATTTTCAGCAACACCCAAACCATCAGCGGATGGGGCTTCGGCGAATTGATCGCCCTGCTCGGTGTGTTCCGTCTCATCAACACGATGATGGTCGCGCTGATCTGGCCCAACACCGAAAAATTCAACCAATCCATCCGCGACGGCTCGATGGACTACACCATCCTGCAACCCGTCAACAGCATGTTCCTCGTCACATTTTCACGCATCACCATCTGGCGCATCTGGGATCTGATCCTTGCCATCGTGTTGATCACCGTTGGCATCAACATTTCAGGAGATCTGGTCACCCCACTCAGCATCGCACACTTCATCTTACTCGCCTTCTCAGGCGTGGTCATCATCTACAGTTTGTGGATCGTCCTCATCGCCCTCACGTTTTGGTTCACTAAATTCGACAACAACGTGACCATCCTCCACGCGCTGATCGACGCGGGACGCTACCCCTCAACCGTATATCCCATTTGGTTGCAGATCATCGTCACGTTCCTGATCCCCATCGCGGTTGCAACGACAGTTCCCCTCCAAGCCCTGCGCGGCGATCTGGAGGGATGGCGGATCATCATGTTCTTTGCGATCGGGATCGCCAGTTTCATCGTCGCGTCACAGGTTTGGAAGAGGGGATTGAAGCAGTACAGCGGCGCAAGCAGTTAAAAACGTAAGGCGAGATTAGTCTCGCCTTACTTCTGCAATCGATGTTTGTGTAGAGCGCGCTCTCTAGCGCGCATATATAAATGGTTCTATTTCTTCACAAGCACAACCACCGAACTTCCATCCGCCGAAGTAACAGTCAATGTGTTGCCGTTCAAGGTATAGGATGTGGTTTCAACAAACGTCCCGAGGACAATTTGCTCTTGCTCGCCTGCCGCGCCTTCGCAGAACATCAACGTTGAAAACAGGGCGCCGAATGTGATCGTGCCATCGCCTACTTTGTAATCGCCGCCGAAGCCGTTGCATCCCACCGTCCCATTGACTTGACCGTCGTCTCCAAAAATAATGGATGTTTCCACATCGGGCGCGGAGGGTGTTGGGTTGGCTGGGTCGCCGTAGGATTCGAGAGTCCACTCGCCAGCGATCGAAGCGGGTTTCGCGGGGGAACATGCGGCAAGAGCGATTGCCATCACAGAAAGTAACACAAAAATCTTTTTCATTATCATCTCCAAAAGTATTGTTACTGAATAGACGAATCTCCATTCAATAAGTTCCCGTTGTTTCATACGACCAATTGATTGAAATTCTTCCGCGCAAACAGCGTGATCCCCGCCGCGGCAGAGACGTTCAACGACTCCACTTTTTCGTTGATGGGAATCCGCGCCTTCAAACTCGCGGCATTCTCGATCTCAGGCGAGCATCCCTCTTTTTCACTGCCAAAGACGATCAACAGACGTTCATTGATGGATGCAATTTCATCCACAGTTTTTTCCGCATCCGCAGACGTGACCAGCAACGATTGGTTGTTTTGCTTGCAATACTCGATCAATTGACTCGTGGTCGCGGTCATCACTGGTAATGAGAACAGATAGCCCCTGCTCGCGCGGATCAACCTGCGATCATAAATGTCGAGCGGGTCCATGTTCAGCAGGATCATCCCTCCCACCCCCAGCGCCAGCGATGTGCGGATGATGTTGCCGATGTTCCCTGAAATGCTCACATCTTCCAACACAACCACGTCTTTTGTGATGGAATTTAATTTCTCCAACCCGATTGGCTTCGGCGTTTCCGCAATCGCAAAGATGCGCGAGAGTTTATCGTTCTCGAACAACTTTTTCGTCGTTCGTTTCGCCACTTCATGGATGGTCGCGCCCGCGGTAAGTTTTTCTCTCAACAAATCGGAAACTTTGTCGTCGCCTGAGAAATATACGGATTCAATCTCGATCCCCGCTTCGAGGGCTTGCAGGATATTTTCCTCATCGTCAATAATGATCTGGTTGAGTTCGCGGCGTCCCTCGCGCGTGAGTAGTTTGCGAATAGGTCCTGCAAGGGGATGGTTCAGGGAATCAACGAGGAAGGGGTTGTTGGCGGAGGGTTCGTTCATGCTTGATTTACATCTACAAGGATGTCATCCGAATTCGGTTATCCTCGATAACAGAGAAATGTCCCGCCCAATTATCGCGGCTAGCGAGCGCTTGCACAGCAACTTGAGCAACATATTGCGGAGATTTTGGAGTGATTCGGAATAAGATTACTCCGCTTTGTGATGGAAGTTTTGCGCGAAAGGCCAGTTCACCGAAATCCTTATCAAACGTCACAACAATGCGATTTTCCTCTTGCGCGCGGAGGAGTATTCTATCGTCTGCCATTCCGCGTGAGTCTTCCCGAATCCACGAAACATCGTGCCCTGCTTCGCGCAAGGCTTCGACGGCTTCCAAGGGGAAGTTTTCGTTTGCCAACAGGCGCATGGTCAAGCCTGTGATAGTTCGAGCGGATAGACCTTCTCGGCTTTGAGAATATTGGATGCATACATCAAGCAAGCGGCAATATCCTCATGCGTGATACCTGGGTAATTGCGTATGATTTCGCTTTCATCCCAGCCCTGCCCGAGCAGTTCGACGATAAATTCGACTGCGAGTCTGGTTCCTTTGATGACAGGCTTGCCAACCAGGATTTTTGGGTCAACGATGATTTTTTGTTTCCAGTCCATAGTTCACTCCTTTTGTGAGGGCGACATCACTGATTTTAGCACGGATGAAACCGAGAAAAATACTCAGCGCAAACTCGGTTACGCCAAAGTAAAATACGCCTATGCAGATTATACATGTGGATGAACACATCCTCGTCCTCAACAAACCCGCAGGGATTCCCGTCCTGCCTGACGGGTGGGAGAAGGATTCGCCGTATTTGGTGAAGTTGTTAGAGGATGAATACGGAAAAATATTTGTCGTTCATCGGCTGGACAAGATCACCAGCGGCGTGATGGTCTTCGCGCGGGATGCGGAGAGTCACCGCGCGTTGAATATGCAGTTCGAGAATCACGAGGTGGAGAAGATCTATCACGCCATCGTGGAGGGGAATCCGAAGTGGGAGGAGAAGGTTGCGAGGCATCCGTTGCGAGTCAATGTGGGGCATAAACATCGAACAGCCGTGGACGACAGGAACGGGAAGCCGTCGGAGACGCGATTCAGGCTGAGGGAACTGTATCAAGCCGCGGCGTTGATCGAAGCGATGCCGAAGACGGGACGAACGCATCAGGTGCGAGTCCATGCGAAGGCGTTGGGATATCCGCTTGTGGGGGATGTCCTGTATGGCGCGGCGGAATCGAAAATTATTGCGCGTCCCGCGTTGCATGCGTTGTCGTTGACATTCACGCATCCAAACACTCACGAAAGACTCACGTTCACAGCGGAGTATCCGCAAGATTTTGCCACCGCGTTGAAACTTTTGTAAGTTGAACGCGCTACGCTTCCTGTGGTATCCTTCGCCCGATGATTCCAAACCCTTCGACTTCGCTTAGGACAGGTTTGCCCCGCCTCGATATTCTGCCCATCGAAAGTTTGATCTTGCATGAAGACCACGACGCGCAAAGGAGCGCCCCGCTGATCGAAAAATTGCGCGCCGCGGGCGTTTTGCGAAACCCTCCGATCGTGATGCCGCTGACGGACGGCACGGAACGATACATGGTGCTGGATGGCGCGAACCGAGTCACGTCGTTGCATGAGTTGGACTTTCCGCACCTGGTGGCGCAGGTGGTGGAAGCGGACGATCAAAACGTAAATTTACAAACGTGGAATCATGTTGTCTGGGGAATGAGCGCGAAGTCGTTGATGAGCGAACTTCGCAAACTCAAAGGCGTGGATGTTGTGAAAGTCGACACGCATAAATCGGTGGACGCGCCCAAGTACGCGCCTGTCAATGCGCGCCTGCCCGACGGGAAATTGTATTTACTCCTGGAAGAGCCCACCGATCTTGCGAACCATATCGCCACGCTGCACGCGATTGTGAACGCGTACAAAACCTCCGCATCGCTCGACCGCACCAGCCAAACGTTGATCGAGCCGTTTCGCGAAGTTCACAAAGACTTGACCGCGTTGATCGTCTTTCCACGTTTCAAGATTCGCACCCTGCTTAAACTTGCGGGGCGAAAGATCGTCCTGCCCACCGGCATCACGCGCTTCACCGTTTCGCCGCGCACGCTGCATTTGAATTATCCGTTGCACGAGTTGTCGAGCGGCAAGCCCATTGAATACAAGCGCGAATATCTCAAGAAGTGGGTGGATGAGCGCGTCATGAAGAAGGGCGTGCGTTTGTACGCCGAGGCGACGTTTTTGTTTGATGAGTGAAAACTAGAGATTAGAGAGTAGAGACTTGTTGCCACAGAAAACACGGAGAGCATTGAGTTTTGGTTTATAAACTTTGACGACTCTCCTTGACCATCGCGCTATTCAACCATTCAACTATTCAACTACAGAACTACCAAACTAAACCATGGATTTCTTTTTTGCTGAAGATAATTTAAAACGCATGACGCCCGAGGAAACGCGGATCACGTCGCTTAGGGCGGAGCCGTACCCGGATGGGTATCGTTTGCGAGTCAACATCGAGATTACGCCCTTTCAAAAGAGACCGCACATCGAAGTTGTGTTGAAAGATGCAAACAACGATGATGTCGCCTCCACGAGCATCGTCGAGCCGCTGGGATGGAAGCTCGAATTCACCCTGCACATCCGCGATGAAGAGTTGAAGAACCCCTACACGCTGGAAGCAAAGTTATATTATCCCGACGGTCCCGCGCGGGAACCGGTCACATTTTCCTTCGAGGTAAAACCGCCTCAGCCCGATTCTGGTTAATCGACATTTTCAATGCGCAAACATTCCTCTAGATCAATTTTCCTTTTCTCCCTCCTCTTGCTTCTTTCATCGTGCTTGCAACCCATCGAGGATTCATCCACTCCGCAGACGTTTCCGCAACTCACCTCCACAGCGGATTCTGCGCCGGCGGTTTCTGCCGCGGCGCGGGAGGTGATTGTCTTTTCGATCGAGGAAGACGGCTACGCCCATCTCTTCGCGTTCATTCCGAATCAGATGCCGCTCACGCGTTTGACCGGCGATACGTGGGATGACATCACGCCCGCAATCAGCCCGGATGGACAGCGGATCGCGTTCGCATCCAACCGCAGTGGGTACTGGGATCTCTACCTCTTCGACGCCTCCACCGGGGAGGTAACCCAGCTCACTGACTCTCCGGAATATGAGGGCGCGCCAACATGGTCGCCGGACGGCTCATTCCTCGCTTTCGAAGCCTACCTCGAGGATAGCCTTGAGGTTGTGATTGGGCCCGCAGAGAATCCGCGAGAGGGCGCCATTTTGTTGACCTCCTCCGCAACCGCAGACCATTCGCCGGCGTGGTCGCCGGGCGGGAGGCAGATCGTTTTTGTGTCGGATGGCGAGATCATCCTCGCCGATCTGGATAAAACCGACGACACGCGTTACGCCAATTTGAGCAACACAGCAGACGCGGCGGAATCGCGCCCGGTCTGGTCGCCGGATGGGACTCGGCTGATGTGGGCGGCATCCAGCCAGAATGTGGGGAGAAGCGGCATTTACATCTGGGATTCAACACGCAACGCGCCCGCAGTTTGGGTTGCCGATGGAGATTATCCCGCATGGAATCCGTCGGGGGAGAATTTCATCACCACGTTCAACACGCCGAATGAAACCTATCTGGCGAATTATTCGCTGGATGGAAACCTGCTCGAACCGTTGGCAGCATTCCCCGGTTCGCTGCGAGGATTCGACTGGGCAAGCCTGAGCCTGGCAGAGCCTTTGCCGGCAATCGTTCAACAAAATGCGGGACTTACCCCCTCCCCGCTTTGGGTGTCGAACATTGCATCGTCATCCGAAGGCGCGGGACGCGATTCACTTGTAAGTTTGAGCAATGTGCAAGCGCCATATCCGCAATTGAGCGACCGGGTGGACGAGGCGTTCAACGCCTTGCGCGATCGCGTCATTCTCGAATCGGGCTGGGACGCGCTCGCCAGCCTTGAGAACGCGTATGTTCCGATCACCACAGCGCTCGACCCGGGCTTCGAGGAATCGTGGTTGTACACCGGGCGCGCCTTTGCCATCAATTCATTGATGACCAACGCCGGCTGGATGGTTGCCGTGCGCGAAGATTTCGGCGCGCAAACGTATTGGCGGTTGTACATCCGCGCGCAGGCGCAGGATGGTTCGCTCGGCGAGCCTCTCCGTTCGAACCCGTGGGACCTCTCGGCGCGGTATAACCTCGACCCGAAAGTGTACGAACAAGGCGGCAAGTACAGCGCGGCGCCTGCGGGGTATTGGGTGGATGTGACCTCGCTCGCCCTCCAGTACGGCTGGGAGCGCGTCCCGGCGCTCCCCAACTGGCGGACGTTTTATCGAGGCGCGCGCTTCACTGAATTCGCGCTCACGGATGGGCTTGATTTTTATTCGGCGCTTCTGCAACTATATCCTGCTGATGTGTTGCTCACGCCCACGCGTTTGCTCCCGCCCACGTTCACGCCGACGGTCACATCCACGTTCACGCCGACCATCACATTGACGCGCACGCCACGCATCACGCTGACCGCCTCGTTGACGCCGACGATCACCCGCACCCCCGTGCCAACGACCACGCCGATTCCAACGAACACGGTAGCGCCAACGGTCACGCCGCCGACAATCATTCCATGAGAATGTATTTGAATGTAGGGTTGGCGCGGTTGCGCTTGTTCCGCTTCCGTTTCTGCATGAGCAGGAGCATGGGCTTGATGTTCGGCTTGGCGATGCTAAGTTTGCTCGCCTCTTGTGCCCCCGCTATGCCGGGTAACGCGAGCCAAACCCCCACGGCGGTGGTCGCCGGGGAGGCGAGTCAACTACCTAGCGAGTCGAAGGCGACGCCGCGTCCAACGATCGAACCGTTTCGATTCATCCTGCCGACGCCCGGCTCGGAGCCGGTCTCAGGCTGGCGTCCGCCTCTCTACCCGATCCCCTGGTCTGTTTCGCCGTACGATCATTTTTACTTCGCCCGCCCCATCGCGGCGGATAACGTCAACTGGCCTCTGGCGGAATATCGCTACGGAGGCGTGTTCTTCGCGCCGAATATCGTGCATACGGGGGTAGACATCGACGCGGCGGAAGGCGCGCCTATCCTTGCGGCGGGCGCGGGTACGGTTGTTTCGGCGGGCTGGGGCTTGTATACCGAAGTGCCCGGTAACGAATCTGACCCGTATGGGTTGGCGGTGGTGATCCGTCACGATTTTGGCTACAAGGGTCAATCTTTGTTCACGATCTACGCGCACATGAGCGCGATCACAGCGGTAGAAGGTCAGCATGTGGAAACCGGCGATGTGATCGGCTTGGTCGGCGATACCGGCGCGACGACTGGTCCGCACTTGCATTTTGAGATCCGCTTGGGAAAAAACTCGTTTTACAACACGTTCAATCCCGAATTGTGGATGGCTCCGCCTCAAGGTTGGGGCGTATTGGTGGGTCGCCTCACGGACGAAAAAGGTAAGTTGCTGAATCAATATTCCGTTGAGGCGCGTCCGTTGCCATCCGAAGTTCCGTTGCGAAAAGTCCTCACGTACGCTGAAGGTTCGGTCAACGGCGATCCGTATTATCAGGAAAATTTGGTTTTGAGCGACCTGCCGGCGGGGGTGTATAAAATCCTGATGAAATACAAGGATAAGGATATGCAATTCTTTGTGGAGATTTTCCCGGGGCAGGTAACGTATTTCACATTTACAGACAAGGATGGGTTTCAACTGACCCCGCCGCCCGTGCCCACGCTGAATTTCCTGCCGGGCACGGCGACAGCCACACCTTGACGCACAGAACATCTGTGCTATACTCTCGGCTACACACAATTAAGACTCTTACACTGTATTGGAGAAACAAACCATGTCCCCTCGAAAATCCAAAGCCGCTGTTGAAGAACAGGAACAACCCTCCCGCAACGTGGATGGCGCCAAACGCGCCGTGCTCGACAAAGCGCTCGGCGATATCCTCAAACGCTACGGCGACGGTTCCATCATCCGCCTCGGTGAAGCACAACACATGCAGACCGAGACCTTCCCCACCGGCTCGCTCTCCCTTGACATTGCCCTCGGCGTGGGCGGCATCCCGCGTGGACGCGTGATCGAAATCTACGGACCTGAATCGTCCGGTAAAACCACCATCTGCCAGCACATCATCGCCGAAGTGCAAAAACTGGGCGGCACCGCCGCCTTCATTGACATGGAACACGCCCTCGACCCGGTCTATGCCGCGCGCGTGGGTGTGGATATCGACAACCTGCTCGTTTCACAACCCGATACCGGCGAACAAGCCCTCGAGATCACCGAAACCCTCGTGCGTTCTGGCGGTGTGGATATTGTCGTCGTAGACTCGGTCGCCGCGCTCGTGCCTCGTTCCGAAATCGAAGGCGACATGGGCGATGCTACCATGGGCGTGCAAGCCCGCCTCATGTCGCAGGCGCTCCGCAAACTCTCCGGCGCCATCAACCAGACCAAAACCGCCGTCGTTTTCACCAACCAACTCCGCTCGAAGATCGGGGTGATGTTCGGCAACCCTGAAACCACCACAGGCGGCAACGCCCTCAAGTTCTACGCCTCCGTGCGCCTCGACGTGCGCCGCATCCAAGCCATCAAAGTCGGCGAAGAAGTGATCGGCAACCGCACGCGCGTCAAAGTGGTCAAAAACAAAGTTGCGCCTCCATTCCGTACCGCCGAATTCGACATCATGTTCAACGAAGGCATCTCGCGCGCCGGCGACATCCTCGACCTGGCGACCAAGTTCGAGATCGTCCAGAAACGCGGCGCATTCTTCTCCTATGGCGATCAACGCCTCGGTCAGGGGCGCGAAAACGCGAAAGATTTCCTCCGCTCGAACCCCGCGCTCATGGCTGAGATCGACGGCGTCATCCGCCAAAAAGCCTTAAGCGGAGAGATCGCCATGCCGCTGGAAATCGGCGGCGGCGATGATGGCGGCGGATCCGACGAAGAAGCTTAAACATCGAAGGGCGGACACACCAGTCCGCCCTTTTTATTTTTGACATGCTCCGCTTCACATCGAAATTCATCTTGCTTCTCCTCCCCGGCGTTTTCCTCGCCTCAGCCTGCTCGCCCGCAGAGACGCCCACCCCGTTCATTCCGCCGACATCCCAATCCTTGCTCATCGAGCCCACGTTCATCATCAAACCCACACAAACTATCGTAACGGCGCAGTCCACACCGTTGCCAACCATCATGCCCACATCAGAGGCGGAAACCTGTGTCAACGACCTCACCTACATCGAAGACTTAACCATACCCGACAACTCTTTCGTCACCTATGGCGCAACCATCGATAAGCAATGGCTCGTGCAAAACAGCGGCACCTGCGACTGGAACAGAGACTACCGCTTCATCCACATCGGCGGCGCGGACCTGGGCGCGCAACAGGTGGAAGTTTCACTCTTCCCCGCTCGCGCAGGCACGCACGCCATCATCCAAATCATCTTCACCGCGCCATTCACCGACGGCGAGTACGAATCCGCATGGCAGGCATTCGACCCCAACGGCCTCGCCTTTGGCGACCCGATCTATATCCGTGTGAATGTTGTTGCGCCGTGAAAAAAAGTGACGCGTCAGCGATCAAACCGCCGACGCATCATCAAAATGCCATTATGTTCTTCTCTCAGTTCAACTGCGGGAAGAACGGGAGAGAACATATGCCCCCGCGAACCGACTTCCCCACCGTCTTTGAACACCTAAAAAAGATACTCAAACCCTACGCGCCCAAACTCACCATAAAAATGGATAACCAGAACGTGTTCTATCTCGACGGACCGTACAGCCAGAAATGGAAGAAGGAACTGTACTTCGCATCCGCTCACATCAAGAAGAATTATGTTTCCTTCTATCTTATGCCAGTCTACATGTATCCCGATCTGGTGAAAGAGATCAGTCCCGCGTTGAAAAAACACATGCAGGGAAAATCGTGTTTCAACTTCAAGCAGGTCGAGCCGATTCTGTTCAAAGAACTCGCCGCGCTAACCAAGAAGGGCTTTGAGCGATTCATGAAAGACGGGATATCTTCATGAGATAACAAGATGCAATCTGATCCAGCCGAATTATCAATGAAGACCGCGCCTCCATTGAATCCAATACGGTTATCAGAGAATCATGAATTTGCGCGTTCCTAGACGACCTTTCTCCGCGTCCAAATAACAAGTTGGAAACTCCGCCATGCATACGAGAGCGGGAACGTTACGATGTGCACCAAGCGGCTGAACGGCATGAGGGCAAACAACAGGAAGCCGGTGAGGAAGTGAACTTTGTGCGCCAAAGGCAGGGCAGTGACGAATTGCGGCGCAGGCTGAAATAAAGCCAGCGAGTCCATCCAGGGTGTGGCGGTAAAAATAAACCAGGCGGCGCCCCAGCGATAGGCGAAGGCAAGGATCAGCCCGAAGAAGACCTGAGCAAATAATAAACTTAATATGACCCAGTCTACAGGCGTGGTGATCGCGCGAATTTTAGAAGAAGTCAGCCGCCGATAGAGCAGGATGCCCGCGCCGACCAACGCCATGATCCCCAGAATTTTTCCAGCCAACTCGGAGAGATACAGCAATTCAGGCGTGCCGTGCGCCGCCGCCATAACTTTAGGGATAGTAAACCCCGCGATGTGAATGAGCGTGGTCGGCAGGATTCCGTAATGCCAGAGCGTGGAGCCCCAAAACTGCAAGTCGTTTTCGAGAAACTGCGACGACAAACTGGTGAACGAATATTGATTGGTCAGGTAACGATAGATCGTCCCGACGATCCCGATGGCGAGCGCCACATACGGGAAGACGACAAAGAGCAGGATGTCAGTCATGGCTCAATTCCTTTTCTAACGTGTTGGCAGCGAACAAATTCAGCGCGGAGAGAATTGCGAAATATGGATTCTCCGATCCCTCGCCAAAGACCTTGAGCATTTTTTCCAGCGCGGGCAATACGCCGTCGCTGAGCAATGCTTGCGAGAACTCGCGGGTACGATTCTCCGAATCGAATCCGATGAAGCGCAGGATCACCGAAAGATTGTCGGGTAATTCCTGTTCGGCTGAATACCCGATGGCATGATAGGCTTCGTTCAATTGCGCCATGAACGCGCCGCGCTTATAACTTTCGCCATACAAATGAAATCCAATGTATGGATAGCACACGGGTTGCATGTCGAATGTTGTGGTGAACAGTTCACGCATCTTACTCAGGGATAGCTGGTCGCGCCCACCAACGATTTTTTTCAACGCCTCAGCCGATTCGGGGAAGAGCGGCGTCAATCCCTCGAGCAATCGCTCAGCCTGTTCTGTCATATCCGAAACGGGATATTCCAACAGCGCGGCGAACGAGTCGAACAATGAGGCGGTCGTATCCTTGTACATAAACTACAAGCCTCTCTGCGGAGCCTGCCGCTTGCCGAAGCCTGTCTCGGCTTTGCGTTGTTGCGGATCGTACACTTCTTCGATGTCGCCTTCGCGGCTGTAGGGCGGGACGACGAAGCGTTCTTGATACGTGGGGATGGATGTGAGGCGATAGATCGCTTCCGCTTCTTCCGCGCTCATGCCTGCTTTTGCCAGCGCGGCATTCGCTTCCTCTTCGGTCACATCGCCGACCGTTTCACGGCGTTTGTAAATGCGGACCGCGATCATCTTTTGATAGGCTTTGATGACGAGTTCATCGTTGCCAGCCGAAAGCGTACGCGACATATAACGCACAGGCACGCGGGCTTTTTCCAACGATGTGAACAAATCCGTTTCGACGCGTTGCGCGCCGTTCTCTTGAGTCGCATTGAGCACAGGCAGAAGCGGCGGGACGTAGAACAACATCGGCAGTGTGCGATATTCGGGATGCAGGGGCAGAGCCAACTCCCATTCTTTGACGTAGCGATAGACGGGAGAATTTTGCGCCGCCGCGATCACGCCGTCGGGGACGCCGCTTTCTTTCGCAGCCGCGACAACTTTCGGGTCGAACGGATCGAGGATCATCTCCCGTTGACGCTGAACGAGTTGCTCATCAGGAACTTTGAGCGCGTCGGGAATTTGATCCGCATCATACAGAAGCACGCCCAAATAGCGGATGCGCCCAACGCATGAATGGAAGCAGGCGGGGGCTTGTCCCGTTTCGAGGCGCGGGTAGCAGAGGATACATTTTTCCGATTTGCCCGTTGACCAGTTGTAATATGTTTTCTTGTACGGGCAGGCAGAGACACACATGCGCCAGCCGCGGCATTTATCTTGATTGATGAGCACCACGCCGTCTTCGGCGCGTTTGTAAATTGCACCCGATGGACACGCGCCCACGCAAGCCGCATTCAAACAATGGTTACAGATGCGCGGCATGTAGAAGTAAAAAAGTTGCTCGATGGAAAAGAGACGCTGACGATCCTCGGGATCCATATCTGCCAGCAACGGATCTTTCACCGCGTAGATGTTGGAGCCGCCTAGATCGTCGTCCCAGTTGGGACCTGCTTTGATGTCAATCGGGTTGCCGTCCACGCGCGAGATGGGACGCGCGGTCGGCTGGTCGGGACCGAGCGGCGAGTTGAACAGGTCGTTGTAGTTGTACGTCCACGGCTCATAGTAATCGTCCATGGTGGGCATGGCGGGGTTGGAAAATAGATTGCCGAACGTCTGCAAACGGTTTTGCAGTTTTAATTTCAGTTCGGGGTTCTTCGGCTTGTCCTCAAGTTCCCAGCCGCCGTGATATTTTTCCTGATCTTCCCATTGGGTGGGGAAGCCGACGCCAGGTTTTGTCTCGACGTTGTTCCACCACATGTATTCCGCGCCTGGGCGGTCGGTCCAAATATTTTTGCAGGCGATACTGCACGTGTGACAACCGATACATTTATCGAGATGAAATACCATTGAAACTTGCGAGCGTACTTTCATTTTTCACATCCTTTTCTAAAAAACCTGACAGGTTTCCGTGATGACTTCGTTTATCGTGTATCTTGCCAACCCAATCTACCGAGCAGGCAGACACCTTGATAAAACCTGTCAGGTTTAATCTGTTAAAACTCAGGCTCTCCAGGCAACTTGCGCACCAAGATGAACGTGTCGCGGTTCACGCCCGTCGGACCCCAGTAATTGAATCCGTAGGTGAATTGACCATACCCGCCGACCATCAACATGGATTTGAGGCGGATGCGCGTGGGGCTGTTGTGTCCGCCTGCGCGTTTGTTGCCGCGCATCGGGGACTTGGGCACGCTCACGGTCCGTTCGGGCGCGTGGTAGATGATGCAGATTCCCGATGGGATGCGCGCGCTGACGATGGCGCGTGTGACCGTGGTGCCGTGATCGTTGTACGCCTCGACCCAGTCGTTATCCACGATGCCGATCTCTTTCGCATCCTTTTCGCTGATCCACAGCGGTTCAAGTCCGCGTGAGAGGGTGAGCATACGGTCGTTGTCGAAATAGTTCGAATGGATGTGCCACTTGGCATGAGGCGTGAGGTAATTCAACTGCACGGTCTTGCCTTCTTTATGACTCTTATCCAGATCGCCAAACGCAATATGATCGGGGCGCGGCTTGTAGGTTGGCAAGTGTTCGCCGTGCGCCAGATAGCCTTCGTGATCGAGATAGAAATGCTGGCGACCCGTTAGAGTTCTCCATGGCACGAGTCGGTCAACATTCAGGGTGTATGCTGAGTACGGTCGTCCATCGGTCATAATGCCCGACCAGATGGGACTGTTGAGCAAGCGGCGCGGTTGTTGAGTCAAATCGTTGAATGAAACGCGAGAAGCGCGAGTCGGTTCGGCGAGATCGGTGAGTTTGAGTCCCATGCGTTCTTCTTCGGCTTGGAAGGCTCGGTACGCCACTTCGCCGTTCGTCTCAGGGGCGAGATGCAAAATGACATTTGCCGCATCGCGCGCCATTTCAAGCGACGGATATTTTTGTCCATTCCATGAAGTTGTCGGCTTGTTATCCAGCAATTCCTGATACAAGTCATCCGCGTTCCAATGAATGCCGTGGATGGCGAGTCCTTCTTTTTGAACTTTGGGTCCGAGCGAAATGAAGCGTTTGCCCAAGTTGACATAATCGCGCTCGGTCAAAACAAAGTTCGGCATGGTCACGCCAGGGATGGGTTCACATTCGCCCTTGCCCCAGTCGCGGATGTGCGGTTGCGCCATTTCGGCGGGCGTGTCGTGTTGAAGCGGCATCGCAACGAGATCACGCACAGGTTCGGGTAAATGAACTTGTGCCAATTCGCTGACCTTGCCCGCCAAAATTTTGAAGATGTCCCAATCCGTTTTCGATTCCCATGAGGGCGGCACCGCGGCAGAGAGCGGATGAATGAACGAGTGCATGTCGGTTGTGTTCAAGTCATCTTTTTCATACCAACTCGCCGTCGGCAACACGATGTCCGAATACAACGCCGACGTGTCCATGCGGAAGTTGATGTCCACGACCAGGTCAAATTTTCCTTCGGGCGCTTCGTCGCGATACGTCACTTCTTTGAAAGTGTTCTTGTCCACTTCTTCCGAAATGAGTTGATTGTGTGTGCCCAGATAATGCTTGAAGAAATATTCTTGTCCCTTCGCGCTGGCGTTCAACGCATTGCCGCGCCAGATGAACCACAAGCGGGGCCAATTTTCAGGAGCATCAGGATCCTGTACGGCGAACTTAAGTTCGCCCGACTTAAGTTGCTCAACCACCCATTGACGAATTTCCGCATCCGACTTCGCCCCAGCCTGCTCTGCCTTTCTGACAATTTCCAGCGAGCTGACGTTGAACTGCGGATACGACGGCAGCCATCCCATCCGCACCGCGCGGACTTGCGCGTCGAGCGTGTGCTCTTGAGTCATGTCGCGGTGAGATTCGGCTGAGGGTCGAGAAACAGGTTGAGGGTCCGTAAAGACGCGCTCGTATCGCCATTGATCGCTGTTCACATAATGGAACGAAGGCGAATTCATCTGGCGCGGCGGCTTCTGCCAATCCAATGCAAAAGCGATCGAAGCCCACGGCGCCATCGGAGCGAGTTTTTCCTGACCGACGTAATGATTCAATCCGCCGCCGTTGCGACCCACGCAACCCGTGAGCATGAGCGCGCCGATGCAGGCGCGATAAATTAAATTGTTGTGATACCAATGATTGACGCCCGCGCCGATGATGACCGTGCATTTGCCCTCGGTCTTTTCGGCGGTGGTCGCCCACTCGCGCGCAAATTGAATCACGGTTTGGCGGTCAATGCCTGTGTAGCGTTCCTGCCACGCGGGCGTGTACGATAAATTTTCATCGTCGTAGTCGGCGGGATAATCGCCTGCGAGTCCGCGCCCCACGCCGTATTGCGCCATCAACAGATCGTAAATTGTGACGACAGCTTTTTTGCCACTTGCTGTTTCGATGTAACGCACGGGCATGTTGCGTTGAAACGTTTTGCCTTCGCCAAATTCAGCAAACGATACAGAGAGTTGCTCGGTCGAGTCGCCGAAGAACGTGAGTTGCGGACGAATCTCGCTTCCATCCAAACCGTCTTTCGGTTCCAGATTCCATTGTCCCTTTTGTTGTTGCCAACGGAATCCCAAACTGCCTTGCGGCATTCGCGGCGCGGCGCTGATCTCATCCCACACTAAAAATTTCCATTCGCCGTTTTCTACATCTTTCGTGCGTTCCACATGCGCCGCGCGGATCATTTGCCCAGGCACATACTTTCCATCCACTTCGTTGAGTTCAACAAGGAACGGCGCATCGGAATATTGACGCAGATAATTTAAAAAGTAGGGCGTCGGGTTTTTATAGTGGAACTCGTTCATGATGACGTGGTTGACCGCCATCCAAAACGCGCCATCCTGCCCCGCGTGGATCGGAACCCACCAATCGGCATACTTCGCCACTTGGCTGAAGTCGGGCGCGAACACAACCAACTTCGTTCCGTTGTGACGCGCCTCAGCGGCGAAGTGAACATCGGGCGTGCGCGTCATGCTCATGTTCGATCCCACCGACGCGATGAACTTCGAGTTGTACCAGTCGGCGCTCTCGGCAACGTCCGTTTGTTCGCCCCACACTTCAGGGCTGGCTGGCGGCAGGTCGCTGTACCAATCGTAAAAACTCATGCTCACGCCGCCCAGCATTTGCATGAAGCGGCTCCCGCCCGCATAACTCAGCATGGACATGGCGGGGATGGGAGAAAATCCGATGATGCGGTCGGGTCCGTATTTTTTGATGGTGTAAATTGTTGAAGCGGCGATGACTTCCAACGCTTCTTCCCACTTCACGCGACGGAATCCGCCTTTGCCGCGCGCTTGATGGAAGGACTTGCGTCCCGCTTCATTCTCAACGACAGCTGTCCACGCTTCGACGGGATCTTTGTGTTCCCTTTTAGCTTTTTCCCACAAGTCCATCAACACGCCGCGCATGTACGGATACTTGAGTCGGATCGGGCTGTACTGATACCACGAGAACGAGATCCCACGCTGACATCCGCGCGGCTCATACGGCGGGATATCCGCTTTCAAGATGGGATAATCCAACGCCTGCATTTCCCAGGTGACGATGCCGTCTTTCACATAGATCATCCACGAGCAACTGCCCGTGCAATTGACTCCGTGCGTGCTTCTCACCACACGGTCGTGCTGCCAACGGTTGCGATAAAACTCCTCCCACTGCCGCGCTTGCGGGTTCGAGATCTCTTTGATCCAGTTCATAACAACTCCTTTTCCGCTTCTTTCACCATCGCCGCGCGCACGCTCCGCAAACGATTGCGATATATGAACCCAAGCACAACAGCGGCGCCGATGGTCGCAAGGATGCTGACGCCCAGCACCAACAACTCTTTATCCGTTTCAGGCTCGCCCACTGATGATTTCATAAAAGCGATCAGATCCGCCTGTTCGCTCTCCGTGAGCGGATGTTGGTTGTAGATGGGTTCCATCACAGGCGATTTTGTCCAGCGGTTGTTGGAGAGCACCGAAGCAAGTTCGATGTCGGTCCGTTCGGTTGATACATTCGTCAGGTCGGGACCCAACGCGCCGCCGCCGAGAAGTCCATTTGTGCCTACGTTATGGCACCCCATACAAGGCGGTCCCTCATTTTCAAAATGAGCATAGCCCATGAACAACTTCCGTCCGTTTTCAATATTCCCTTCCGCAATGGCTTGAACAGAAGCCGGTTGCGGGGGCTCCTGCTGAGCTATGGGCGCGCATCCGAAAAGTAAGAACACAAGGGTTGAAATGACCGCGAGGGGTCTTCGTTTTGCAAACGTACCGCTTCTAGTATTCATGGGTTTCGCAAACTCCTTACTATATTTCTGAATCATCAGACTTGTCTGCCGCCCGGGCTTGGGCGATACAACTGTGGATCGTTTCAAGCAGGTTATCGCCGCGGGCAGGCAGGGTGTGTGTGGAAACAATTCGAATAACATTCTCGCTCAACGCAGTACGAATCATGGATATTTCCGGATGCTTTTCGATGATGGTGGTTGTCAATTCAGCGGCTTTCTCGTTCTGTAGGCGCTCATCGGCAATGACGACGACAGACGGGCGCGCTTCAACCAGCCGCTCGACAATATCCTGATCGCCCAAATTCCATGGACCGATTAGTTCCACTTCTTCCTCAGAACGCAAGATCGCCTCCATGCTTTCGCCGAAGAGATACTGGGAACAGAGCAATAAGACGCGTGGTTTTGGCATGATTATGCAAGGTCAATAGAACAAAACTTGCCTTAAGCGTACTTGAATTTGCGAAGTAATCCTATCCTCCCCTACCCTGCCTTTGGAATGAAAAAAGAGTGATTAAGAATCACTCTTTTTTTTAAAAGGATTAGTTCTTCGCTCCATGTCTTCATCAACCCGCCAAATCCCCGCGAAACAAGAACAGCAAAATGGAGGAATGAAAAAAAGAACGGTATCACAACCACCGACTTTTTCATGCTCGCTAATTCTTGATCGTTCTATGAAATTTCCGCTCCGGCAGGCTCAGTAACGATAATCATATTCATGTGTTGTGCAAATACAGTGTAGAGCCTTGCGCGTTTCGCCACCTGGGAGAAGTTGTTTATGCACGAACTAAAAACGCATAAAGTATTGGCTTTGACGTTCCTCATTGCGGCCATGCTCGCGTGCAATCTAGGGACACCACAAACGACTCCGCCACCCCCAACACAACCGCCTGCAACAGAATTAACTGTGGCCATTGATACGGCGCCTGCTCCCCCGCCCACTGAAACTCCAATCCAGCATCAAACTATTCCCGCATCCCTGCCTCCAGATCGCAGTAGTCACGCGGGAGATCAAAATTCTTCTACCACGGCAACTCAGAAAATGGCTAACGGCGGAGATCGCTTCACCTTCGAGCGGTTTGAACGCCCGTTCAACGGCATGACAATGGAGACCTATTTTCCCGAGTTGGATATCATTGACACCTTTGTCTATCAAGACGACACGTGGGTATACGGCACCATTCAAGTGGTGAATCGCGCCGCGGCAAATGGATCGCCGTTCCGCTTTGCCATGCAGTTGGATATCACCTTGGACGGCAAAGGCGATTGGTTGGTGATCGCGGATAACCCATCCTCCACCGATTGGACTACAAAAGGCGTTCAGGTGTACTTCGACACCAACGGCGATGTGGGCAATATGACCCCGGTGATGACCGATGCAAATGCGGCAGACGGAAACGGGTTCGAGGCACTGGTCTTTGATCAGGGCATTGGCAACGACCCGGATTCGGCATGGATCCGCGTATCGCCGCTGGATGCGAATATCGTCGAACTAGCCATGAAGCGCTCCCTGATGGAAAATACGCCGGAGTATTTGGTCAACATGTGGACAGGACGAAGTTGCCTCAACCCAGCCCTATTCGATTTTAGCGATCATTACACCCACGAACAAGCGGGCGCGGCTGATCCCGAGTTCCCAGTCTTCTATCCGATTCAGGCAGTATTTGAACTGGATAACACCTGCCGCATGGCGGTTGGTTTCATACCAACAGGCAACGAGCCGGGGTTATGTGAGACGCGCGTCCCCAGCGCTACGGCAACTCCTTGACCCGTCAATTAGCGGAGTCGGCGTTATTCCGCATCCAAAAGATTGGGCAAGGTAAACAAACCCCGTACCGTGTAAGCCTACATCAGCCCTTTGGTCTTCGCCACCCTTGCCGCCTCGCGCCGCGTAGACACATGTAACTTCGATAAGATATTTCGAATATGGGTCTTGACCGTATTAAGACTGATCGTCAAGGCATCGGCAATTTCCTTGTCGGTCGCGCCCTGCGATACTTTTATCAATACCTGAAGTTCGCGCTCAGTTAGACCATCGTCGCTTGCATACACCGCGCCATACTTGCTCATCCGTCGAAATTCCGCCAACACATGCCCAGCCAACGTCGGAGAAAGAGCCGCCTCGCCTCGCTTCGCGCCGCGCAACATTTCCAGTAAATCCTGCGAACGGATTTCTTTCAACAAATAACCCTGCGCGCCGTGTTTGAGGGCTTCAAAGAGGATCTCGTCCTCGCCGCGAACCGTGAGCATCACGATGATCGTTTCAGGCAGGGTTTGTTTTATTTGTCGCGCCGCCTCAACCCCATCCATGCCGGGCATCTGCACATCCATGAGGATAAGGTCGGGCTTGAGTTCCCGCGCCTTGACAAGGGCTTCGAGACCGTCATTTGCTTCGCCTACCACTTTCAGGTCTGGTTGTGAGTTGATGATTCCAGCCAGCCCCTCGCGGAAGAGGGCGTGATCGTCAGCCAGTAATACGCGGACTTGTTTCATCTCATTGACTCTTTCTCCTCAGGGGACCATATCAAGGTGACGCGCGCGCCCCGCCCCAACTCGGACTGGAATTCGATCCGTCCGCCGATGTGATCGGCGCGGGCTTGCATGATCTGCAAGCCAAAGTGTCCGTCTGGCGCGGGTTGGGAGGTGTCGAATCCCTTGCCGTCGTCCGCGATGGTCACGAAATAGTTTTCATCGCTGCGCCCCGCATGCACATTGATCTGTTTTGCGTTTGCATGACGCGCCGCGTTGACAAACGCTTCGCGCGTGATGTTATAGATCTGTTCCGCCGTTTGCGGAGAAGCCTCAGGCGTAGAGTCGGCGTCCGAAAGCCAGACCAGTTTGAGGTCGTGTTGTGAAGCGATCTCGTCCGCCGAATCATGCAGACGAGTCCAGAGATCCTTTTTTGCGGGCGAGTCATCCATCAACGCATTGATGGCGCGGCGCACATCGCTTGTGGCTTTGCCGATGGTCTCGCGCGTTTTGCTTAAGCGATCCAGCGCCGCGCCTTCCTGCCCATCTGAAAGAAATTCAACAACCTGATCGGTCATCAACCCGAGATAACTCAACGTTTGCCCCAAGCCATCGTGCATTTCTGCGGCGACGCGGCGGCGTTCCTCCATGGTTGCCGCGCGTTCGGCTTGCGCGAACAAACGCGCGTTCTCCAACGCGATCGCGGCGACGTTCGCCAACTTGGTCAACATGTTCGCCGACTCTGCCACGAATTGATTCTGCGCGGGGCTTCCGACACACAACGCGCCGATAACGCGGTCGCCAATGCGAAGCGGCGCCGCCAAATGACTGACGCGAAATTCATCCGACAACATGCGGCATCCGCCGCGGCACGAATCCACTCCGCAGAGCATCGTGTTTTCGCCCGTCAATACCGCGTCGGCAAATCCATTGTCGGCGCGCATCGTGTTGCCGACCACCGCGCGTTTGGGTCCGCTCAATGTTTGAAGTTTCAACCAATGCTGTGATTCATCCACAAGACAAAGCGACGCGACTTCGCCGCCGAGCAGTGTGCGCGCTTTTTCGGTGACAGAGTTCAGCACCTGTTGCACATCGAGCCGCGAAGAAATTTCACGGCTGACCTCATTCAACGTTTCGAGTTCGCGCGTGCGTTGCGCAATTCGTTCTTCCACGGTGTCATTCAATTGGATGAGTTCTGCTTGCGCAGATTGAAGACGGATTCGCATTTCATCAAACGTTTGCGACAACGTCCGCATCTCTTCCGGACCTTCGACCTGAATCGGCTCGTCCAGTTGATTCTCCCCGATTCTTTTTGCCGCCGCGCCTAATGCTTGAAGCGGCTTCCACAACGAACGGCGCGCAACCCATGCGACTCTTGCCAGCAACATCAATGCGCAAAGCAATAAGATGATTTGAACGACGCGAAGATAATTTACCGTTTGCGTCGCGTCATCCAATCCTTGTTGCGAGGCGGCAGTCATCGCTTCCCAGGCTGCGATACCGACAGAGGCGAGCACGAGCAGAACAAGCGCAACTAACAGGATAACCAATTGAACATGCGGACGTTTTAGCATAGGACGATCCGATTATAACATTCTGCTTAATGAGGCTATCCTCCGTTTCAACTTGGAAGCGGCAAAAAAATATAAAACGCTTTGATTACCCTACCTATTGAAAGTAGACCTCTTGCATAAGTGTCTCTTGCTCAGCCACAGAGTCCACAGAGACCTTTGAAAAATTCTCTTTTTCTCTGTGATCTCTGCCGTCTCGTGGCGCAGGGCGCCACTCGCGGCACGAACGGTGTGGCAAAAATGACTTTTGCAAGAGATCAAGTATAAGGTCATCACTAAAACGCCTCACCTCAACCGTTCTTCAAAAAAACTCACAATCATCTGCGAAATCTCCTCGCGCGAAGGGCTGATCTCTCCGCCAACTGGCTTGAAGCCGTGTCCCGCGTTGGCAACAGGCACAAGTTCCGCCTGAACGCCCGCCGCTTGCAACTTGGCGAGCAACTCCTCCGATTGCTCGATAGGCACGAGCGCATCCTCCTCTCCATGTAAAATCAATAACGGAGGATCGTCCGCGCTCGCATACGTCACCGGGCTGGCGAGGGCGAGGTCAAAATCCCCGAATGCGCGGCGAACCGTTTCGCCGCCGCCTTCAAAATCAACCGTCAAATCGGCGGGACCGAACATATCCACCACCGCTTGTACGCGGCTGGAATATTCCAAATACTCGCCCACATCGAAGCCCGCGCTTTCATCCGTCACGCCGAGCATCGAAACCAAATGCCCGCCCGCGCTTCCGCCAAACACGCCGATCCGATTCGAGTCGAGGTTGTACTGATCTGCATGAGCGCGTAAATAACGCACGGCGCATTTCACGTCCTCGATCATCGCGGGGAATTGATACTCCGGCGCGAGTCGATAATTGACCGACACAACCAAAAAACCAGCCTTCTGCAATTCGGGAAATTCCACCGCCCCCGCGCCTTTCGCCTTGTCACCCGAACTCCAGCCGCCGCCATGCACATACATCGTAACGGCAAATCGTCCGCTGTTTTCGGATGGATAATACACATCCATCTTCAACGCGACTCCATCCATCGTGCAATACGTGACGTCGTTATCGACCGTCCCAAGTTTGGATGAATCGAATTGAGCGGATGAAGTCCCCGCCTCGCTTTGCGACCCTTCGACTTCGCTCAGGGCAAGCTCAGGGCTGGTCGCTGTTTCTGCGGGCTGAGTCGCCGCTGACGGCTGACTCGCAAAACTGCACGCCAGCGAAGTAATCATCAATAACGCGATAAAGAAAGTTATTCGTTTCATCGAACGCTCCTGTACGGCAAAGTTCACTTTGCCTGCATGTGTATCTGAAAAATATCCAGCCGCTGATAAATCGCAAAGTAAACTTTGCGGCACATTATTTTTTGTACGGCAAATTTCAATTTGCCATTGCAAGGCGCAAAATAAATTTTGCGTTACGGCTCTGTCGCGGCATACGCATCCGCCATCTCGGAATAAGTCGCCCATTGCAGTTGCCCGCTAGCGACGAGGGGATCAACGACTTCGGTGAGGAAGCGTTCGATCACGCCGAAGGGGTCTTGCGGGTCGCCGCGAAATTCGCCAGGGTGAACGGTGAAATGAAAGACGTTGACCTTGCCCGCCTGCGCGGCTGAAAGCGAGGCATAGAGACTCTCTTTGAGATATTCAAAATAGGCTTCGTTCCCGCCCGAGTCTTCGCTTCGGCGCATGGACGCGAAATTTTCTTTATCGTATTGACCTTCGGGCAGGAAGACGATTGCGCCGTTGGGATCGTGTTGCGTAAAGAGCGTGAAGTCAGAGCCGTCGGTGCCGCCTGCGGGTCGCCAAGGGTTCACGCCGATCAGCGACATATCGGTGGACTGCGTGTCGGGACTCTTCCAATCGCTGTTCACATCCAAGCCCGCGCATTCGGCGGCTTCGTACAAGTTGACGTATAAATTGCCGCCGCTCCAATAGCGGACGTCGCTCACGCCGCCCGCCTGCATGATGTAACCGAGTTCTTCCTTCATCACGTCGCACCATTGCTGAACGGAAAGCGGTTCGGGATTTTTCCCGAGATGCGCGTCTTCGTGGAAGTGCAGGGCGAGTTCATGTCCGCGCGCGGCGAGGTCGGCGAGGATGGTATTGCCCGATTCAATCGCCACCGTCGTAAACGGACTCTGCGCCTGAATGGTCATGCGTCCGCCGTGCGCTTCGATCATTTGAGTCAGAAAGCGAATATCCTCCACCTGTCTCTCGAAGAACTGCGGGTTGTGATAATCGTTCTTGCCACTTTGAAATCCTTGCACGGTTTCGCCCATCGGCTCGATGTGCATTCCGATATCGAAGAGCAGGACGGCTCCGCCCGCTTCGTTTTCGACGGGCAGGCTGGTCGCGGCTTCGGCGGGCTGGGTCTCGACGGGTTCGGCAGCCGTTACCGAGGGCTGAGTCGTTGGCGCGGCAGGTAACCCGCACGCCACGAGTGCAAACGCGAGAACGGCAAAGACAAGGGAGGTTCGTTTGAGGGTATTCATGAGATTTTTCTCCTTTTGAACTGATTGTACGGATGGCGGGCGACGGGAGTGAGTATCCCAAGTCATGCTTTCCCTCTATTTTCCGTGACCAGTGTAATCCGTTTATTAACTGGATGTAAAAAAGCGCATGCGCCGCCCTTCAAAATCGTTAACTGATGTTACGCACCGTCCCGAAGGTTTGGACGATGAGCAGACTTATCTTACGAGAACCTTCGGGACGTTTCGCGTAAGGCGAGGAGTTAACTTGGACGCGCCAGAAAACCTTAACTGTTTTTGTTTTAGAGAACACCCATCACGGGTATACTTCGCTCATGACCTCCCCAGCGGACATCCTCAAACAAACCTTCGGCTACGATACATTTCGTCCGCTTCAACAAGAAGTGATTCAAAATGTGCTGGCGCGCAAAGATACGCTTGCGGTCATGCCGACGGGCGGAGGCAAATCGCTTTGTTATCAGATCCCCTCGTTGGTATTTGACGGACTTACGGTTGTTGTTTCTCCGCTGATCTCGTTGATGAAAGATCAAGTGGAGCAGTTGCGCGCGTTCGGCGTGCCGTCGCTGTTCATCAACAGCACGTTGTCGCCGCAGGCATATCAGAAGAGCATGGATCATGTGCGGCGTGGCGAAGTGAAGTTGTTGTACGTCGCGCCTGAAACGCTTCTCACTCAACGCATCCTCTCGCTTCTCGATTCGGTTCAGGTGGATTGCCTCACCATTGACGAAGCGCACTGCATCTCGGAGTGGGGACACGACTTCCGCCCTGAATATCGTCAACTCGTTGAGGTGAGAAAAAGATTTCCGAAAGCGGTTTGTCTAGCTTTAACTGCCACCGCCACATCGCGCGTGCGGCAGGATATTCGCAACACGCTCAAATTCTCGACCACGAACGAATTTGTCGCCAGTTTCAACCGCGAGAATCTATACATCGAAGTCGTCCGCAAGCGCGAGCCAGTCGGTCAGGTGATCGAACTGCTCGACCGTTACAAAGATCAATCGGGCATCATCTATTGTTTCTCGCGCAAGCAAGTGGACGAACTCGCCGCGTATCTCGCTTCCAAAAAATATTCCGTCCGTCCGTATCATGCGGGGCTGGAAGATTCAGACCGAAGAAAAAATCAAGAGGCGTTCATCCGCGATGACGCGCAGATCATCGTCGCCACCATCGCGTTCGGCATGGGCATCAACAAACCCAACGTGCGCTTCGTCATTCACTTCGATCTGCCGAAAAGCGTTGAAAGTTATTATCAAGAGATCGGTCGCGCGGGACGCGACGGCTTGCCCGCGTTCTGCACGTTGCTCTACAGCTATTCGGACGTCGCCAAGATCAACTATTTCATTGACCAAAAAGAAGGCGACGAGAAACGCGTCGCGATTCAACATTTGGATGCGATTGTCCGTTTTGCGGAAGATGAGCGGACATGCCGACGCAAGCCGCTCCTCAACTACTTCGGCGAATCATACGAAGCCGACAACTGCTCCAACTGCGACAACTGCACCTCCGCCCCGACTCCCCTCGCCGACATCACCGTATACGCGCAGAAGTTCCTCTCCTGCGTCAAACGCGCCGACGAAAAATTTGGCGCGGGTCACATCGTGGATATTCTGCTCGGTTCGAAGAACGAGAAGGTCATGCGGTGGGAGCATGACAAATTGTCCACGTACGGAATCGGCGGCGAATTAACGAAGAAACAATGGATGCACATCGCCCGTCAATTGTTGAGCATGGGTTATCTCAAACAGGAGGGCGAATATCACACGCTGAGTCTCACGGCGCGGGCGTTGGAGTCGCTGAAGAAAAGAGAGACAGTCTTCGGCGTCGTGCAAGAAGCGGAGAGGACAAAGAAAGATGGAAAGAGGAAAGTGGGCATCGAGTACAACCATGCGTTGTTTGCCATTCTTCGTCAAAAAAGAAAAGAGATGGCAGATGCGGATGGGGTCCCGCCGTATGTAATTTTCTCCGATAGAACACTGACGGAGATGGCGGCGTATTATCCGCAATCGCGCGAGAGTTTGTTGAAGATCGCGGGCGTGGGGCAGGTGAAGTTAAGTCAATATGGCGATGCGTTTTTGGGTGTGATCAAGCCGTTTTGCGAAAAGCATGGGTTACAAGAGAGCGCCCTCACCCCCAGCCCTTCCCTACGGGATGCTTCGCGATCTCCTAGTGGGAGAGGGGAGTCAATCGGCGAACGCACGCGCATCGTTGGCGAATCGTTCAACGATGGCGCGACGATCCAAGACTTAATGGAACGACAAGGCGTGACGAAGGGAACGATCCTCGATCACCTGACGAGGTATGCAATGGCGGGAAACAAACTCCGCAACGGCGGTGATTTGCATGAGGCAACATCTGCCACGCCTGAACAACAGCAAGCAACCTTCGCCGTCTTCGATGAATCGGGGACGATGTACCTCAAGCCAGTATTCGACAAGTTGAACGGCGCGTTGAATTACGATGAGTTGAAGATTCTGAGGTTGTTGTATTTGATATATCAGCAAGGCAATGCCGCGCCATGAAAACCGACTGGGATATCATCGTTGCCGGCGGCGGTCCTGCGGGGTTCTACGCCGCCATACGCTGCGCCGAATTGAATCCGAACCTCAAAGTTTTGATCCTCGAAAAAGCAAAACAAACCTTGAGCAAGGTGATCGTTTCCGGCGGCGGACGGTGTAATGTGACCCATGCCTGTTTTGACCCGGCGCGATTGGTTACGTTCTATCCACGCGGAGCCAATGAACTACGCGGGGCATTCACACGCTTCCAACCGCGAGACACAGTAGAGTGGTTCGAGATGCGCGGGGTAAAGTTGAAGACTGAAGCCGATGGGCGCATCTTCCCCGCTACCGACGATTCGAACACAATTGCAGATTGCCTGCGCAGCGCGGCCACGTCTGCCGGTGTGGAGGTTTGGGAACATGTCCGTCTCGGTAAAGTGGATCGAAATCAGGACGGAAGTTTCCAGCTTACCGTACAAATGCATCGGGATGTTTTCATGCATCTTCGTGCTGGACAACTACTGCTCGCAACAGGCAGTGATCGCAAGACTCTTGAGATAACCAAGTCGTTTGGGCACACCATCATCGATCTCGTGCCATCCTTGTTTACCTTCAACGTTCAAGACGAGCGCATCAAAGGCTTGGAAGGCGTATCCGTGGCGTCAGTTTCATTGACCATGGATTCGCTTTCCACCCACGGCGCTTTACTGATCACGCACTGGGGGTTGAGCGGTCCAGCCGTATTACGGCTTTCAGCATGGGGCGCGCGCGAATTATATGAAAAAAACTACCGCGCCGAAATAACCATCAACTGGCTGGACGAGTATTCATTCGAGAAGGCTCTCGATGTGTTACAACGAAACAAAGCGTGGAAAGATAATGCCCGTAAAAAACTTTCATCACATGCCGCGTTCTCGCAAATTCCCCTGCGGTTGTGGAAAAAACTGGTTGAATTCATCGGCGACAAAAACTGGGCAGATGTATCCAAAGAGGAATTGCGAAAACTTGCCAAAGAATTAACTACGGGAACATTTACAATTCATGGCAAAGGAATCTTCAAAGAAGAGTTTGTCACCTGTGGCGGAGTGGCGTTGAACGAAGTAGATTTTAAAACGATGCAAAGCCGCATCGTGAAGGGTTTGTTCTTTGCGGGCGAAATCCTGGATATCGATGGCGTCACCGGTGGATTTAATTTTCAAGCCTCGTGGACGACCGGCTGGATCGCGGGATGCGCTATGGGCGCTACAGGGTAAACCCAACAGCAATCATATCTCCGTAATCTATAATTGCCACCGTCCTTGCTTTCCGCTAAATTTCAATTGGTCAGGCAATTTTCAACTACCCTATTGCCATCAAACAATCTCCCGTCTCTCTCACAAAACCAGTTCAAGCCGTCTATCTATTCTTCGAATTCTCCGATATGGCTTTGAGCTTATCAAACGCTCTTTTCATGGACGGGTTGCCAGTGAGTGGATACACAAAGAGTGCAAATCCGAACGCCATGAACGGGTTGAGTTCCAATCTCATGGTGCGGGTGACCAAGACCTTGTTTTCCTTTTCAACGAATGTAAATGTGTGGAACACATCCCCGATCGTTGGGTCATTTGCTACAAAGCCGAATTTTTGTGGAGGCTCGAATTCGGTGACCTTTAACTTGTTCGGTCTTTCCTTTTGGATTGCGAACTCACCTTTAGAGACATATTCCTTCCCTACTTGAATCGGCTCGGGCGAAACGGCTTCGATTTTCAATTCCCCCACGCTCCATTCGGAATGTTTGGTCAGATCAGCGACGTACTCAAAGGCGGTTTGTAGATTTGTGTTTACGAGGATTTGAACGGAACGGATTATTGTTGTCATGGGTTTGATTATAAACTTTTACCAAGTTGACATCCTCCTCACTTTCCGCTACACTCCAATTTGTCAGACAACTTTCGTCTAGTCCATTTGTAACCAAACAATCTCCAGTCTCTAATCTCCAGTCTCCACCCTCAATTCTCCACTCCTCTAATTCTCTTTTCCTCCCCATGCCCACCCTCCTCATCAAAAACGCCCACATCCTCACCATGGACGACAGCCAAACCGAAATCCCAAACGGCGCTATTTTTATCCGCGATGGATTTATTGAACAAGTCGGAGCCAATTACCAATTACCAATTACGGCTGACGAGGTTCTTGATCTCAAAGGTCACGTCCTCCTCCCCGGCCTCGTCAACACGCATCATCACTTCTACCAAACCCTCACCCGCGCCGTCCCTGCCGCGCAAGACGCCAACCTCTTCAACTGGCTCAAAACGCTCTATCCCATTTGGGCGCGCATCAACCCCGAAGACATTTTTATTTCGACTTCCACCGCGTTAGCCGAGCTCGCCCTTTCAGGATGCACGGCCGCGTCGGACCATCTCTACCTCTACCCAAACGGTTCAAAACTCGACGATGAGATTGCCGCAGCCGCGCAGGTTGGACTCCGCCTCCACGCCTCGCGCGGCTCGATGTCGCTGGGCGAATCGAAAGGCGGACTCCCGCCCGACAGCGTGGTAGACGATGAAGAGTCCATCCTCAAAGATTCGCAACGTCTCATCCAAAAATATCACGACGCGAAGTCAGGCTCAATGGTGCAGATCGTCCTTGCGCCGTGTTCGCCGTTCAGTGTGACATCTGATTTGATGAAACAATCCGCAAAACTTGCGCGTGAATATGGAGTGCATCTCCACACGCATCTCGCCGAGACCGAAGACGAAGAACAATTTTGTTTGGAAAAATTCGGTCATCGTCCCGTCGGGTACATGCAAGAAGTGGATTGGGTCGGCGGCGACGTTTGGTTCGCTCATGCCGTGTGGGTGAACGACGAAGAGATAAAAGTTTTCGCCAAGCACAACTGCGGAGTGGCGCACTGTCCAACATCCAACATGCGACTCGCCTCAGGCATCGCTCCCATCAAAGAATATCGCGCGGCTGGCGTCAACGTCGGTTTGGGCGTGGACGGCTCCGCATCCAATGACGGCTCGCACTTGTTAGCCGAAGTCCGCAACGCAACGTTGTTGTCTCGTGTGAAAGAGGGGATTACTGGGTATTCACTATCTGATGATCCAAATAGAAAACTTATGACCGCCCGCGAAGCGTTATATCTAGGAACGCGCGGTGGGGCGGCGGTGTTAGGCAGAAAAGATATTGGCTCACTCGAAGTTGGCAAATGCGCCGACTTCTTCGCCGTGAATTTGAATCGCATCGAATTCGCAGGGATGCACGATCCCGTCTCGGCAATTGTCTTCGGTCAACCCGTCCGCGTGGATTACAACGTAGTCGGCGGAAAGTTCATCGTCAAAGAAGGTCAACTCGTCACTGTGGACGAACGCAAATTGATCGAGAAGCACAATAAAGCGGCGAAGAGATTGCTTGCCTAGCATTCTCGCAATTCCGTTTCTCTCGCAGTTGAACTGCGAGAGAACGAAGTAGAGAACAAATCGCTCAACCATCCGCATACGCAATACGAACTACGGAGTACACATGCCCTCCTCCACCAAACTAACCCGCGCACTCGTTGACACCGCCATGGGACGCGTCCCTGCCGACCTTGTGATTCGGGACGGTCAGTGGGTAAGCGTGCAATCGGGCGAGATCGTTGCCAAGACGGATATCGCCGTCAAGGATGGGCGAGTCGCCTACGTCGGAAATGACGCGAGTCACGCCATCGGCAAAAAGACAAAGGTAATCGAAGCGAACGGGCGATACCTCGTCCCCGGCTTGCTCGACGCGCACATGCACGTTGAGTCAGGGATGGTGACTGTCACCGAATTTGTTCGCGCGGTGGCGGTCCGCGGCACGACGGGCATGTTCATTGATCCGCATGAGATCGCCAATGTGTTCGGCTTGCGCGGCGTCAAGTTGATGGTGGACGAAGCGCAGAAGCAACCGATCCATGTTTGGGTGCAGATGCCGTCGTGCGTTCCGTCCGCGCCCGGGTTTGAAACTCCCGGCGCAACGCTTGGTCCCAAAGAAGTAGCGACCGCGATGAAGTGGAAGGGCATCATCGGCTTGGGTGAGATGATGAACTTCCCCGGCGTGTTCATGGGCGACAAAAAGATGCTCGATGAAATGTCGCTTACTCATGCGGCGGGCAAAACCATCGGCGGGCATTACGCCTCGCCCGATTTGGGAATCCCATTTCATGGTTACGTCGCAGGCGGCGCGGAGGACGACCACGAAGGCACGCGCCTCGAAGACGCGGTTGCGCGCGTGCGGCAGGGAATGAAATCCATGCTCCGTTACGGCTCGGCGTGGTTCGACGTGGAGGCGCAAGTCAAAGCCATCACCGAAAAGAAATTAGACTCGCGTCACTTCATCCTTGTCACCGACGATTCGCACGCAGGGACGTTGACGGGCGAAGGTCACATGGATCGCGTCTTGCGTCACGCCATCGAGCAGGGACTCGACCCCGTCACCGCGATTCAGATGATGACCATCAACGCCGCCGAGCATTTCGGCGTGAGCAAAGACATGGGCATGATCGCCCCAGGTCGCTGGGCGGATGTGGTGTTGGCGCAAGATTTGAAAAACTTTGGGGCAGATGTTGTCATTGCAAAAGGTAAGGTAATCGCGGAGAGTGGAAAGTGGAAAGTGAATCTGCCAAAATCTTCTTATCCCGCGTGGGTGAAAAATTCCGTGAAGTTGAAGAGAAAGTTGAAAGCGGAAGACTTTAAATTATTGGTCAAAGGTCAAACGTCGAAGGTCAAAGCCAATGTCATCGGCGTCATCGAAAATCACGCAGGCACAAAACATTTGAAATTTGATGTTCAACCCGTCAACGGCGAGATCAAAGCCGACATCACTCGCGACCTCGCCAAGATCGCGCTCGTCGAACGTCACAGAGGCACGGGCGGAATCACGCTGGGACTCGTCAGCGGGTTCGGGTTCACTGCGAAGTGCGCCATCGCTTCAACCGTCGCGCACGACTCGCATCACATGATCGTCGTGGGGACCGACGATGCGTCTATGGCGGTGGCAGGCAACACCTTGGCGCGAAGCGGAGGCGGTCAGGTTGTCGTCCGCAATGGCGAGGTGATCGGTCAAGTCGAGTTGAAGATCGCGGGGCTGATGTCCACCGAAAAAGCGGACATCGTCGCGCGCAAAGCCGAATCCATTTTGGAGGGATTCAAAATGTGCGGGTGCGAGTTGAACAACCCGAACATGCAATTGAGTTTGCTCGCGTTGGTGGTCATCCCCGAATTGCGAATCTCGGATAAAGGTTTGGTGGATGTGACGAAGTTTGATTTCATAAGTGTATTGGAGTCGTGATGGCAAATTTTCCCTTTCAACGCCTGCAAGCCGATCTTGCAAAACTCATTGCAAAGACGCCCGCGGGTCAGCGATTAATTTCGGAGCCTGAGCTTGCGAAACAAATGGGCGTTTCGCGCGCCACGTTGCGCGAAGCGATGCGTTCGTTTGAAACGCAAGGCGTGATTCGGCGGCGTCAGGGGTCTGGCACGTACGTGGTCGGCAAAGTGCCCGTCATTGACGCGGGGCTTGAAAAACTCGAAAGCATCGAGACCATGGCGCGGCGCATGAATTTGGAGATCACGATCAGCGATTTGAACATCGAACAATTTGATGCGGATGCAGACTCGGCAAAAGGACTCGGCGTCGCCGAAAAGACGCGCCTCACGCGCATCCGACGCGTGATCCGCGCCGACCGACGCCCCGCCGCCTATTTGGTGGATATCCTGCCCGAGTCGTTTCTCAAGCCGTCGGACTTGCCCTCCAACTTCAGCGGCTCCGTCCTTGACTTTCTGCTCGCGCGCGGCGACAAACTCGGCATCTCGCGCGCGGTCGTCGGCGCGACGAACGCTCATGCCGATGTGGCAAAACCGCTAGAGATCCAGCGCGATGATGTGCTTTTGAAATTCGAGTCGCAGTTGTTCGACCTCAAAAACAACGTGGTGGATTTTTCGGTGAGTTATTTTATTCCAGGCTATTTCCATTTCCACGTCAATCGGCGCGTGGGAAGTTCGTAGCCATAGAGAGCACAGAGAGTATGAGATTTAATGAGTGATTTCACAGAGTGTCATTCTGAGCGAAGCGAAGAATCCCTGTCACAATGTAAGAGACCCTTCGCTATCGCTCAGGGTGACATTCCTAATAGTGCGAAATTTTTCAGATACAAGGATTAACTATGATAAATCAACTACAAGAAATACAAAAACGAGTCAACGCCTCGCGAGAAGAAATAATTCAATTCATGCTCGAAATTTGTGAGATTCCAAGCATGGATTCGAAGATCGGACCCGTCGGCGAGCGCGTGCAGGCGGAGATGAAGAAACTCGGCTTCGATGAAGTCCGCTTCGATAAAATGGGCAACACCATCGGGCGAATCGGAAATGGGGAGCGCGTCATCGTCTATGATTCGCATATTGACACGGTCGGTGTGGGCGATCCGTCCATGTGGGGATGGGATCCATTCAAAGGCAAAATTGAAAATGGAGTGCTCTATGCGCGCGGCGCATGTGACGAAAAAGCATCCACGCCTGGGATGATCTATGGTTTGGCGATGGCGCGTGATCTCGGTCTACTCGACGGATGGACGGCGTATTATTTCGGGAACATGGAAGAATGGTGTGACGGAATCGCGCCCAACACCTTCGTTGAGGTTGATCCAAAAATCAAACCCGATTTTGTCGTCATCGGCGAACCGACCAAGATGCTCACGTATCGCGGACACAAAGGTCGCCTTGAGATGAAGATCACATCGAAGGGACGAAGTGCGCACGCCGCGTCGAATCATCTCGGCGATAATGCCATCTACAAATTGCTTCCCATCATCGCGGGCATCCGCGATCTCGAACCGCAACTCGGCGACCATGAATTTTTGGGACATGGCAAGATCACTGTCAGCGACATGCACGTGAAAACGCCGTCCATCAACGCGGTGCCTGACGAGGCGGTCATCTTCATTGATCGGCGCATGACGTTCGGTGAAACGAAGGAGCAGGTTCGGGCGCAGGTCGAAGCGTTGATTCCCAAAGAGCACAAAGACAGCATCAAACTCGAAGAACTCTTTTATGACGAGCCGTCGTACACTGGATTCGTTTTCCCTGTGGATAAATATTTCCCCGCGTGGGCATTGGAGGAAAACCACCCGCTCGTCCGCGCGGGACAGCTGGCACGTGAACAAATCGGCTTGCCCGCCGCCCCCAGCGGCAAGTGGAACTTCTCCACGAACGGAATCTACTGGGCGGGCAAAGCAGGCATCCCGTCGATCGGATTCGGTCCAGGCGACGAAGAGACCGCACACACTGTGAACGATTCTGTCTCGCTCGAAGACATGGTCAAAGCGACGGAGTTCTACGCGATATTGCCGTCGTTGATACCGTAGGGGCGGGGTCTCCCCGCCCAATGTGAGGCGAGAAGATATCGCCCTAGGAATGAATATGAAAACCATCGAAATTCGCCGCCATTCGATTCGCTCAAACCCTGGAGTTCATCTCAACCAACAGGGTGTGACCCTCGCGCGGCTGGTGGGGCAGAACCTCGGTCCGTTTGATCGTGTTGTCACATCCACATTGCCGCGCGCATTCGAGACCGCGATTGCGATGGGCTTTGCTGTGGATGAACAAAATGAGTTGATGAGTACCTATGGCGACAGCGTGGAACGCGAAGCGCCGTATCCGCTTTCGTGCGCGGGCTACGCGGATGCGGTGAGCAGAGGCGGCGCGGCGGCGCGTTATGCGAATCAATTGAAGGAGTTGTACACAAAACTCGCAAACTTCCTCGCCGATGGACGCGCCGCGCTCGTTGTCAATCACGGAGGCGTCGTCGAGATGGGCGCGGTGGCGTGTCTGCCTGATGCGGATCATTTCCAATGGGGTTCGCATTTCGAATATTGCGAAGGGATTCGGTTGTTTTGGGATGACGGGAAGTTTGTGGAGGGTGAAATATTGCGAGTATCAAAATAACTTTCATACTTTGGTGGTTGAGTAGGGGCGGTGCTATTCCGCCCCGTATCGAAACCACCAGTAACATGAATACAGTTGGTGTGGTTTCGATACGTCCCGCGAAAAGCATGCGGGACTACTCAACCACCACTTGAAAAGAAAATATAAACCAAGGAGACTATATTATGCAAACCAATTTCAGAGGACGCGACTTCATTGGCGATTTGGATTTCACCAAAGAAGAAGTCGAAACCGTGTTAGACGTGGCGTGGGATTTGAAACGCAAGCGCGCGTTGGGCGAACCGCACGCGTTATTGCGTGACAAAGTGTTAGCCATGCTGTTCTTCTTCACGTCCACCCGCACGCGCGGATCGTTCGAGGCGGGCATGGCGCAGCTTGGAGGTCATGCCGCGTTCATTGACAGCGAAACGACTCAAATTTCGCACGGCGATACGGCGAAAGAGATCGGCGAGATCTTCGGTCGTTACTTCGACGGCATCGCCATCCGTCAATGTGACTGGCAGTTCGGGAATCAATACATCAACGATGTCGCCAAAGCATCTCGCGTGCCTGTTCTCAACATGCAATGCGATGTGTATCATCCGTTTCAATGCCTAGCAGATATCATGACCGTCATCGAAAAGAAGGGACGCGACCTCAAGAAAAAGAAAGTCGTCGTCTCATGGGCGTATGCCGCGTCGTACAGCAAACCGATCTCGGTTCCGCAATCGTTGATCCTGCAAATGACCCGCTTCGGCTGTGACGTGGTGCTGGCTCACCCGCCTGAGTTCAAACTCATGCCTGATATTATGCAACAAGCGAAGGACAACGCGAAAAAATATGGCGTTGGGTTCGATGTGACCGACAACATGGACGAAGCCTTCAAGGATGCGGATGTTGTGTATCCCAAGAGTTGGGGACCGCTTCTCACGACGACTGGTAAAGAAGAAGGCAAAGCGTTGATCGATAAATACAAATCATGGATCACCGACGAACGCCGCATGGGACTCACAAAAGAAGATTCCATTTACATGCACTGCCTCCCCGCCGACCGCGGACTCGAAGTCACCGACGGCGTGATCGACGGCAAACATTCGGTCGTCTACGATGAAGCCGAGAACCGCCTCCACGCGCAGAAAGCCGTGATGGCGCTTACTATGTCGTAGACAGGTAGACACGGAAACACGTAGACACGTGGACAAGGAAGGAGGCAGGTGTGAGTGAGAGGAAGCCTTTGTATCAATCGCCTGGCGAAAAAGGTAAACGCGGGTTTGAAGACCTGGAATGTTATCAACTCGCGCTGGAAGTTATGGCGAAGGTACACGCCTTCTCGAAAACCCTGCCTCCCGATGAAAAGTTTGATCTCTACGCTCAGATTCGTCGGTCTGCCAAAGGCGTGACTGGAAATATCGGCGAGGGCTACGGGCGTTATCACTATCTCGACAGCCTGCGGTTTTACTCCACTGCTCGCGGCGAACTTAATGAAACACTTGCTCGATTGATTGACGCGAGGGTTTTGAGTTACATCCAACAGCCAGAATTTGAAGAGTTATACAAATTGATTCGACAAGCAGAACAAACCCTGAATGGATACATGAACTACGTCCGTCGTCAACGCGCTGGCTCGCAGGAATTCGGTGACAAAGCCGTCCGCGAAGATCAAGCAGATTACGATCTTACGATCCTCGACGATAACGGCAAAGATCAAACTCTCTAGCCATGTCCACCTCTGTACGTGTGTACCTGTTTACCTGTGTACCTGTCCACTTGTCTACGTGTGTACTCCCAAGGAGAACTTATGCCAAACAAACTCGCCGTCGTCGCCATCGGCGGCAACGCCCTCATTAAAGATGACAAGCGCGTCACCGTCGAAGATCAGGAAGTCGCGTTGCGCGAAACAGCCGTCCATCTCGTGGATATGATCGAGGCGGGCTGGGACCTCGCCATCGGTCACGGAAACGGTCCGCAAGTCGGGTTCATCCTGCGCCGTTCCGAGATCGCCGCGAAATATGAAGGGATGCACGAAGTTCCGCTCGATGTCTGCGGCGCGGATTCGCAGGGCGCGATCGGATACGAATTGCAACAAGCGCTGCGTAACGAATTTTTCAAACGCGGCATCAACAAAAAAGCCTGCACGGTTGTCACGCAAGTGTTGGTTGATAAAGAAGATGTCGCGTTCAAAAAGCCGACGAAGCCGATTGGAAGTTTCATGGAGGAAGCCGAGGCGAAGCGGCGCGAAAAGGAGATGGGCTGGTCTGTGGTGGAAGACGCAGGCAGAGGCTGGAGAAGAGTCGTCGCGTCCCCGTTGCCGAAAGAGATCGTGGAGTTGGACGCGGTGCGAACGCTTCTTTCCGCGGGGCAGGTTGTCGTCACGGTGGGGGGCGGGGGCATCCCCGTGGTGGATCGCGGCGACGGCGAACTCGTCGGCACTGCCGCAGTGATTGATAAAGATTTTGCATCGTCATTGCTTGCGAATTCGATCAACGCCGAAATTTTTATCATCGCGACAGCCGTTGAAAAAGTGGCGATCAACTTCGGCAAGCCCGACCAGCAATGGCTCGACAAATTGACTCTCGCCGAAGCGCAGGCGTATCTCGATGAAGGCAAACATTTTGCGAAAGGCTCGATGGCGCCGAAAGTCCAAGCCGCGATTCGATATTTGGAAAACGGCGGCGGCGCGGCGATCATCACCAACCCCGAAAATATCGGGCGGGCGTTGAAAGGTGAAACAGGCACGTGGATAGTTAAATAGTTGGGTGGACGTAAATCCGTCATTGCGAGGAGGGCATCGCCCGACGAAGCAATCCCCGTCATCGTGGTGGAGATTGCTTCGTCGCCCTTCGGGCTCCTCGCAATGACGGAGTACTATTTTTGAATCGTGAAGTAGAATTCATTTGATGTCAATTTCTCCGAGAGTTCTTCTTAGCATAGATTACGAACCCGTCTTCGCGTTGTTCCGTCATTACGATCACATCCGCGACAAAGCGCTTCGCCGCGACATGGACGGCGGATTCACCTCCCGCGCAATCGATTCGATCCTCGACCAACTTGGCGATGCAAAAGCCAGCATCTATCTCGTCGGCGAGATCGCCGAGTGGTATCCCGAGGTGCCGCAAAAGATCGTTGACGCGGGTCACGAACTTGGATTGCATTGCCAATTCCATCGTCCGCTGGTGAACGTGAATCAACTCGCCGACGATCTGCGCGATTCGGAATCGTGGCGCAAGCCATACAACGTACGGGGCTATCGCGCTCCGATGGTCGGCATCAGCGAGGATGCGTATCCGCTTCTCGAATCGTTCGGCTTCACATACAGCTCGTCCATTTACGCGCCTGCGGGCACGATGTTGAAAAAAGGAAACCTGTGGGAGATTCCCGTCAGCACATGGCGGACGCGCGACGCGCACGAAGACCTCGTCGCGCCGCGCGATTTCTCGTTCAAGCTTTTGCTGGGCGGAGAATTTCCGTACGGCTCCAGTTTCAGCATCGGATTTCTCGCTCGCCGCATCCTCACCATCCTCGAAGAAGAACTCAAGCGCGGACATTCCCCCGTCATCATCATGCACCCCTACGAGTTGGTGAAGCCTGCCTCTTCCTCACGCCTCACGCGTGACCTGATTCGGAATCCGCACCTCATCCCTTTTCTCTGGGACAAGTCTCCGTTCTTGCGCGACCTGTTGAAGAGTTTTCCTACTTCATCGTTGAAAACCTACCTTGATGAAACGCTCTCCAATTCGATGACGGGGATTGCTTCGCCACTTCGTGGCTCGCAATGACGGGCATAGGTGAGCGTTGAAAAATCTTCAAATCAGAAAGTTGTCTCCCGAAACTCCTCTACGCGTAACAGAGTCTCTTTTGTTTTCTGCGACATTCACCGCGCTTGATTCATGGACTCGACTGGTAAAAGAAATTTACGGCTACGAGACTCATCGCTTTGAAGTGACACAGAATAATGAAGCGACGGGCATCCTTGCTCTGACTCATATTCAGCATCCCATCTTTGGGAATTATCTAGCGACCTCGCCGTTCGGGTCTTTCGGCGGATTTGCGTTTTCGTCCAGCGAAGCGCGTGACTCACTCTTGAACGAAGCGCGGAAACTTGCCGATGAATTAAAGGTTGACTATGCCGTTGTTCGTTTCATCGAAGATAATAACGCGCCTCCCTCTCCGTGGATTCAAAACCCGATCTACTCCACCTATCTGCTTGACATCCCATCCAACCCCGAAGATTTGATGCAAACATTCGGACACCAGCATCGCAAGCACACGCGGCAGTCGTTGAGGAAAGGCTTCAAGGTTAAGTTTGGTCGCCTTGAACTGCTGGATGAAACCTACGAAGCCCTCGAACGGAGTATGCACGAACTTGGCTCGCCGTATCACTCGAAAAAATACTTGCGGACGATGGCATCTCTGCTCGACGACAATCTCGAATTTGTCGTGATAAAAGATGAAAAAGAGTCTCTCATCGGTGGCGCGGTACTCGCTTATCATGGCGATACCGCGACAAATTTACACGCGAACATCCTGCACAACTATCGCGCGGACTATGCGGGCGAATGTTTGTACTGGAATATTCTTGAACATTACATTCAAAAAGGGATCAAAACCTGCGACATGGGACGAAGCCTGAACGGCTCGGGCAACGAGACCTTCAAGATGAAATGGAAGCCGCGCAAGGTTCCGCTGGCGTATTGGTATTACCTGCCGAAAGGCGGAGGCATCCCTGAATTGAATCAGAAAAGCCCGAAGTTCCAGTTTGCGATTTGGATGTGGAAGCGATTGCCCGCCTTCGCCGTGCGGATGTTGGGTCCGCATTTGATTCGGGGGATCGTGTGATTCCGGAGGGTTAGATCTATGTGTATGCCTCGAGATACATCAGTTAACGTTTAACGAATCATCAACACCTGTTTTGCCAACACCTCTTTCGGCAAAACACTCCCCGCATGGTTCGCCACCACTTCCCCATCCTTCATGACCAACCGCAAACTCTCTTTATCCGCCAGCGAGCGCAAATCCTCCAGCGGATTTCTCTCGTGCGCGATCAGATCGGCGACCTTGCCGGCTTCGAGCGTGCCGAGCCACGAATCCCAGCCGAGGGCTTTTGCCGCGTTGCCTGTCGCCGCGACAAGCGCGTCCATTTTTGATAAGCCCGCCTGTTCCATCCAATAGACTTCGAGCGCGTTCTCGCCGTGATAATTCAACGGCGTGCCAACGTCCGATCCCATTGCGATGGGGACTCCCGCTTCGTACGCCATCTTCAAACTTTTCGCCGCATCGCCCTGCGAATCTTTGTTCTTCTGCATGATCCAATCGGGAACGTTGGACTTCTCTGCCAAAATAATATCCCAACCCACTTTCAACGTCGGCACCAAAAAGACCCCACGTTGCGCCATCAAGCGGATCACGCCCGGGTCGCGATACAAATACGTTCCGTGCTCCAGCGTGGTCACGCCCGCCTCCACGGCTTTACGAATCCCATCGATGCCGTGCGCGTGCATCGCCACTGGTTTGCCAAATTTTTTTGCCTCGTCCACCAGAGCCTGAATTTCATCCGAATTGAAATGGGTTACGCCAGGCGCGCCGCTTTCCACCAGTACCGCGCCGGTCACGCCCATCTTGATCACATCCGCGCCATGCTTCACTTGTTCGCGCACCGCCTTGCGCACCTCATCCACGCCGTCAGCTACGCGATACATGCCCGCGTAATAATCCGCGCCCGCTTCGGTGATGGAGATGAATCTGCCCGCCAAACACATGCGCGGTCCCGCAAAATCACCGCGCTGGATGGAACGACGCACATCGAATTCGAGCTCGCTCCAGCCGCCAAGATCGCGCACAGTGGTGATTCCCGCCGCGAGATTCTTTTGCGCGTTCGAGAGAATCTTCAACGCCATCTGCCCCGTCGGCGCGTAGAACTGGCTGTCCGCTTCGCCGGAGCCGGATAAGTGGACATGCGCATCGATCAACCCGGGGAGGACATATCCGCCATGCAGGTCAACTTGGATGAAATTCCCTCCCGCGTCTCTCCACCCGCTGGCTAGTCCAGCATAGTGGACTTTCTCGCCCCGAATTGCAATGACCGCGTCCGCGATGGGGTCGCGGCCGGAGCCGTCAATGAGGGTGAGGTTGAAGAAAACTGAATCCATGCCGAAGGTCCGAAGTGAAGCGTGGTTTGAATCCTGTTGATATTCTATCCGTAAAACAAAAAGACCGCATGACGTGGTCTTCGTTCGTGCCGAGGGGAAATTTAAACTCTCATCCGGGGCTTATGAATTAGATTCACAACATTGACATGTTCAGCAAGTAGAGATATTTTCAGAATCTTTTGAGACGTCATATTCCTTTGAATCACCGTCTCGTTGATACCGCATACTGTCTATCTAGACAATATTCAAAATACGATTAGAATCTTGGGTCAGTTCAGGAAGCCAACTGTATCATGTCTCTTGCCATTCTCGCCCTACTTGCCCTTGTTATTGTGATCGCGATCTCCGCCTTCAGAACAGATTTGAATACAGGTGTTCTGGCTGTGGCATTGGCGTACATCGTTGGCGTATATTTTGCGGGTTTGAGTGTAAGTGAAGTATCCACCTATTTACCCGAACAGCTCGTATTGACCCTTGTTGGCATAACTTTGCTGTTTGGGATGGCACAACAAAACGGCACGCTGGATCGGCTGGCTGGATTCGCGATACGAAGCGCGCGCGGAAACCCGGCTCTGCTTCCTTTCGTCTTCTTCTTTCTCACTTTTGTCTTTTCAGCCATTGGCCCGGGCAACATCGCGGCAGTTGCTTTGATCGCGCCCATTGGAATGGTAGTCGCGTTGAACTCAAACATTCGCCCGATCGTGATGGCAATCATGATTTGTACTGGCGCAAACGCTGGCGCGTTTTCACCGGTAGCGCTGACCGGTATCGTCAATGTGGGGCTCATGAACAAGATCGGCATTAATGACCCCTCGACTACATTGCAGATTTTCCTCCTTGTGGCTGCATTGCAATCAATAAGCGCGCTGGTTGCATATTTTGTCTTTCAGGGATTTCGTATTCAACGGAGCGCGGAGGTTAGTGCTGTCGCTCAATCATCATCACAGGCGCAACCTTTTCATGTACAGCACATCATTACCTTGATCGCCATCTTGGCATTGGTAATTGGCGTTATTGTCTTCAACGTAGCAGTCGTTGTCGGCGCTTTTGTGCTGGCGGGCTTGTTAGCGTTATTTAAAATCGGCGATGTGGAAGTGGGTCTTCAGCACTTGCCATGGGGTGTCATCTCTTTGGTGGCAGGGATCAGTGTTTTAGTCGGTCTGCTCGAAACGACCGGTAGCCTAGATCTGGCAACGAATGTGCTAGCCTCCTATTCAACTCCTAATACTGTGAATGCTCTGCTGGCTTTCATTACAGGCATGGTGTCAATCTATAGTAGTTCATCAGGCGTGGTGATGCCAACTTTTATTCCTCTCCTGCCTCGACTGATTCAAGCGCTCGGTGGCGGAGATCTCATTGACATGGTTGTCGCGGTCAATGTCGGCTCGCATCTCGTTGACGTGAGTCCCTTATCCACACTTGGGGCGTTATGTTTGGCGGCGCTCCCAGCATCTGTCGATAGATCTGTGATCTTTAGGCAACTGTTGCTGTGGGGAATTTCGATGTCGGTGGTCGGGGCAGTCTTGGCATTTATTTTTTTAGATTTGCTCTAAACACAAGCCATCGACTCGAGACACTAATACAGTAGATCGGGAATCCAAAGGACTAAACAGAATCCACTGTTTAGTCCTTTAGCAAACCACCATATCTTGGGGTTCTGTTTGGGATTACGTCCCGTATTTCGGTAGTGCCGAGGGGGAGATTCGGACTCCCGACCAAGGGCTTATGAGTCCCCTGCTCTACCACTGAGCTACCTCGGCGGGGGGAGAGCGCCGCAAATATTACTATGGGAGGATACGTTTGTCAACACGAGCGGGAATCTTCGAATGGAGTGGGATATAATCAATCGAAATCAGGAGCCGAATGAAAATTCTCGTTATCAACAACGATCTTATGGAACGAACGGTCATTCAACAAGTGTTACAAGTGAATGGTCATGAGGTTGTTATCGCTGAAAATAGCGACACTGCTTGGAAACTTCTGCACAGCGAAGAGATTCGCTTTGTTATCGCTGACCGCATCGGCACCGACATTGATGAACGGGGCTTTATCCGCCGGGTGCGCGATGCGCGCCCTCCGTATTACATTTACATCCTGCTCATTACGCAAAAAGTGCAGGAATCGGATGTCACCACCCCGCGCACGGGCGCGGACGATTATCTGCGCAAGCCGATCGTTCCGGTGGAATTAAAATCGCGCGTGAATATCGGCGAGCGCATTCTCAGCTTGGGCGATCGCCTTGTGCAGGCGAAAGATACTCTCGATCACACCGCCATGCTCGACAACCTGACCGGCGCCTTGAACCAGATGGCGTTCATCAACCTGGCGCGCGGCGAATTGGAACGCGCCCGTCGCAACCAGGCTTCGCTCAGCCTGATCGCCTTTCAGGCTGAAAATTTCAAAGCCATCGTTGACCAGCACGGCAAAAACATAGGTAATGATGTATTATCTCTGATCTCACAAGGGATTCGCGATAAGAGCCGACCCTACGATGGGCTTGGACGATATGAAGGCGACACCTTCATCCTCATCCTGCCGGGTGTGGTCGGCGCCGAGGCGGAAAAAGTGTCAGAGCGCATCCTCAAAGGCATTGCCAACACCAAAATAACCTTGATGGACGATACCGAGTTAAAGGTCAACTTGAGTGTGGGAATCGTTTCTTCGGGGCGCATCACCGCCTCCACGGAGATCGAAGCGTTGATGAATAATACGCGCGAAGCGCTTGCCCTTGCCAAACACGCCGGAGACAACCAGATCTATACTGTCTACGTGTAGACCTACTTCAAAACGGTCTGTACGATAAACAACGCGAGCATCCCTGCCAGGATGGTAACCAACGTATTCCGGCTCGCCCATGCAACGATCACGGCGAATAGCCCAGCCAGCAGACGATGGTTATCCAGCGAAACATCAACACGGCCGGAGCGGATGAACAACTCCGGAAACACAATGGCAGATAGCACCGCCGGGGGAACGTAGTGAAGCGCCTTGCGCATCGTTTCGGGAATGTGGAGCTTGCCGAACGCGTAGATAAGCGAAAACCGCATTCCGAACGTGATTAACCCGCCCACCAGCATCACAAGCCAGATATTCATTATTTCTCCCAGAGATTTAAACGGAATCGCCGCATGACTACTCATCCAAAGATTCGCGCAAAGCATGAATCGATGGTTTCTCGTCGGGGGTCGCGTTCATCCGCTTTTCCAAAAATATCCCAATGGCGATGCCAACCAATGCGGCAACGATCAAACCCAATTTATACGGAAGCGAACCCGCCGCCAGCGCGACACAACCCGCCGATAACGCCGCGGCAACCGACGGGCGATTCTTCAACACCGGCACGACCATGGCGATGAACGTCAACGGAAGCGCAAAATCCAGCGACCACGAATCGGGGATTGCCGCGCCGAGGAAGATTCCCAACGCGGTGCTGACCTGCCAGATGATCCACAGCGCGGCTCCCGCGCCGAACAAGAACCAATGACTGAATGGTTTGACGCCTTCATTTTCATACTGAATAATGCTTGGAGCATACGCCTCATCGGTAAGCAGATAACTCAACAACATTTTCCAGCGCGTCGAAACGGAAGCAAGATAGGGGGCGAGCGAAGCGGAGTACAACATGTGTCGCAGATTCACTACCGCAATCGTCAACACGATCACAAACCCTGGCGTTGAATCCTTTACCAGCTGCGCCGTGATAAATTGCGCCGAACCCGCAAACACCGTCGAAGACATCATCTGCGCGGCGACGTCAGATAGCCCGGCGTCTATGGCGAGCGCGCCGTAGATCATGCCGAATGGAAAGACGCCGATCAACAATGGTACTTCGGCGCGGACTCCTTCCCAAAAATATTTTTGTTGTTCATTCATAGTCGTAAAGTATAGCCGAGAATTTTCCCGCCCTTACAAGACCGGATTCCACCTCAACGACAGGAATATCGCAAGTAGGATCAACAACAAGCCAAGCGTGTTGAAGAAGGCGCTGACCTCGGTCGTTTCGCGCATGACGACAAGATAGGTTGGAAGATTGCGGAACACATCTTGCAGTTCACGCGCACTGGTTGCCGCATAATATGTTCCCCCGGTCATATCGGCGACCTGCTTCAATGTCACCTCATCCAGTTCCCGGCGAAAACCTCCACCCCCACCACCGCCAAAACCCAGCCCAAAGCCAGGTCCGCCAAATTGATCACTTTCCGAAAACACATCGCCGCAGTTCATTGGGGATGTGTTATTGACCGTTCCGAAACCAATTGTATACACGCGGATGCCGCGCGCCGCCGCTTGATTTGCGGCGTTAAATGGAGAAGGGCCCGCGTTGTTCGACCCGTCGGTGAGAAGGACAATGATGTGCGGCGCGAATTCTCCATTGGGAGTCTCCTTCGCGTTCAACTGCGTCGGCGGGATGCGGTTGTCAATTTCGGCGATCGCGTCAATGGAACGGAGGATGGCGCTGCCGATCGCCGTGCGACGCGCAGGCACAAGGTTCTCAATGGCGCTCACAAGCATATCGCTGTCTTTCGTGGGCGGTTGGATAAGTTCCGCAAAACCGGCGAAGGCGACGATTCCGATCTGCGCGTCTTCGTTCCGAGTTTGCACGAACTCAGTTGCGGCTTCTTGCGCGGCGATGAGACGGTTCGGCGGAATGTCGGTTGAACACATACTGCGCGACACGTCCATGGCGAGGATGATCGTCGCACGGTTGGAAGGGACGACAATTTCCGCAGTAGGTCGAGCGAGGGCAAGGATGAGACTCACCAGCGCGAACAAGAACAGGATGAACGGCACATGCCTCCGCCACCAGGATTGATGCGCCGCCGCTTCTCTCACCAGCGACAGACTCGAGTAGCGGATAACGAATCGCCTGCGCCACCTGAGCGCCCAGATATACGCCGCTATGATCAGCGGAAGCAGGAGCAATAAATACAACGCGCTGGACCAGATCATGCTCATGGCACGCGTCCAAACCAGAGGAGCGAGAGCGCGCCGCCGACGATAAAGAGCGCCATCCCAAGCCCCGCAAAGAGAGATGTGACTTCCATTTCTTCAGGCTTGATGGTTAATTTCGGTTCAAGGTCGTTGTAGATGCGGCGCAAGTCTTCCTCATTGCCCGCATTGTAATAGGCTCCGCCGGTGGTCGTCGAAATATATTCCAGCATCGGTTCTTCCAACCGCGAGTGGACGGTGAAACCTTCCACGGTGATGGTCGCGCCTTCCACTGTGCCGATTCCAACTGTGTAAATTCGCACGCCGAGGTCTACAGCGAGGTCTGCCGCAGCGACCGGGTCCGGTTCCTGATTGTTCTCGCCATCCGAGAATAGAACGATCGCCGAGGATGGATACCAACCTTCAACGAGAATATCCGATTGAGGCGCGGTGTCCGATTGCGGTTGGGAAATATCGGGAATGGCGTTCGGGCTCAAGAACGCCGGATCGCCCGCATCCACAACGATCGTGTTGAGCGCCACGAGGATCCCATTCCCAACCGAGGTGCCTCGACGCGGCACAAGCCGCTCGATGGTGTCAATAATTTCAGCGCGTTCGCCTGTTGGGTTTTGCACCGTGATCCCGCCGTCGCTGAACGCCACCACGCCGATCTTCACGCTGGTCGGCTGGTTATCCACGAAATCGAGCGCGGCGGCTTTTGCGGCTTCCATGCGATTCGGTTTGAGATCGTCCGCCGACATACTGCCCGACACATCGAACGTGAGAATGACCGTGCCCTCGATTTTTGGCAAACTAATCGCGGCTTGCGGACGAGCCAGAGAGAGGATCAGAATTGTGATTCCGATAAGAAAAAGTATTGCTGGGAGTTGACGGCGCGCGGATGCGCCGCCAGACGCATCGTGCAAAACGCCGAAACTCCCCAGGCGCGCGGCGGATTCACGTTTCCGTTTTTGGATTCGTTGATACACCCAAACCAATAACGGAACGAGCAATAAGAGATAGAGGAGGGATGACCAAGTGAAGGACATAAAATTCAGAGATTGGAGACTAGAGACTGGACGACCAGTCTCAGTTTCAAAAAATCATGTCACTCTGAGGGAGCGGGGTTTGCGACCGAAGAGTCTCTTGTTTGGGCGGGAGAGACCCTTCGCTATCGCTCAGGGTGACATGACTTTTAGTTTTTCCTAACCTGTTGCCTTTGCTTTGCAAACCGCACGATCGAACGAACAAGGTCATCTTCTGTGGAAAGCGATAGCACATCCACGCCCGCGCGCCGGAACGCTTCGTATAAATTCTTCTCGCGTTGCTGGGCGGCGGCGAAAAATCGTTTGCGGAATTTCGCATCGTGCGTATCCACGAACATTTGCGCTCCTGTTTCGGCGTCTTCCATCATCACCATGCCCACGTCGGGCAATTCCTCCTCGCGCGGATCGTACAGCCGCACCGCGATCACTTCGTGCCGTTGACCCAGCAGACTTAACGAACGCTCCCAGCCCGGCTCGCTGATGAAATCGGAGACGACGAACACCAGCGAACGCCGCTTGATGGAATTCAACGCGCCATCAAACAACGATTTGAGATTCGTGAACGGCGACCGCGTCAAACGCGGCTGTTTCATCATATCGTTGATGAGACGCAGCACCTGGATTTTTCCGCCTCGTGCCGGGACCGTGTGCTGGATTCCGCTCCCGAACATCATCGCACCCACGCGATTCCCGTGACGGGTGAGCAACCTTGCAAGGACGGTCACAAATTCGGTGAGCATCGTCCGCTTCTCGCGCATTGTTTGTGTCGTGCCAAAATCCACCGAGGGACTCAGGTCGAGCAGGAACCACGCGGTGATCTCGCGGTCTTCGTTGTATTGTCGAATGTACGGCGTATCCATCCGCGCGGTAACGTTCCAATCAATGTAGCGGATGTCGTCGCCGGGCTGATATTCGCGCAGATCGGCAAAATCCACGCCGAAGCCGTAGAACAGCGTGCGATAGTCGCCCTGCAACAACCCGTCGAGGCGGCGGATGACGTTCCAATCGAGGCGAAGCAACACCTGTTCAGGCGTTGCTGTTGACGTTGACATGCTCATGCAAAGGCACCACAGGGATCGGAATGCGGTCAAGAATTTTATTCAGCAAAATATCGCCCGTCACATTTTCAGAGAGCGCTTCGTATGACAATACAATGCGATGGCGCATAACATCGAGAGCCATGTCCAACACGTCTTGCGGGAGGGCATAGTTGCGTCCGCGCACGAAGGCGAGCGCGCGACCGGTGAGGATGAGATTGATCGAAGCGCGCGGGCTTGCGCCGAACATGATGAAGCGCTCCAATTCTTTCAATCCTACATCTGCGGGTTGGCGCGTGGCGCTCACCATGCGGACGGCGTATTCCATCAACGCGGGGTCAACGTAGACTTTGTCCACTTGTTTTTGCAACGCGACCAAATCATCAGTGGTCAACACTTTCTGCGCGGCTTGCAATGCGGCGGTCATCCGCTCGACGATGACGAACTCCTCCGTCGAAGAGGGGTAACCAACCAAAACCTTGAGCATGAAGCGGTCCACTTGCGCTTCGGGCAGCGCGTACGTCCCCTCCGTCTCAATCGGATTCTGAGTCGCCAGCACCAAAAACGGATTCGGGACTGTGTGCGTCTCGCGCCCGATGGTCACCTGCCGCTCTTGCATCACCTCGAGCAAGGCGCTTTGCACTTTGGCGGGAGCGCGGTTGATCTCGTCTGCCAGCAAAAGATTCGTGAACACAGGTCCCAGCGACGTTTCAAACTTGCCCGTCTTCTGATTGTAGATGCGCGTGCCGACCAGATCGGCAGGGACAAGATCGGGCGTGAATTGGATGCGCTTGAACTCGCCGCCAATTGACTCGGCGAGAGTCTTGATCGCCATCGTCTTCGCCAGCCCGGGCACGCCTTCCACGAGAATATGTCCGCGAGCCAACAGTGCGACGATCATCCGCTCGAGCAAATGATCCTGCCCAACGATGACCTTCTTCACCTCGTACAAAACTTTCTCCATCGGCGTTCGGTTTTCAGACGAATTCTGTGCCATAAAAATTCTCCTATCTGTTCGGTTATCGTGGTTTCGATACTCGACCACCACCAACATCACTCAATTCTCCAATCCTCCCAATTCTCTCTTCTCTTCAGTCTCCAGTCTCTAATCTCCAATTACCAATCCCTCAATACGGCGGCGACCCTCCCCCACCCGCCGCCGCTCCAATCGGCACCGCAAACCCGATCCCAATAAAATAACCGTTCTCCGCCGGGCTGACGATCCCCGTGACGATGCCGATCACATGCCCATTACGATTCAACAGCGGACCTCCCGAATTACCCGGGTTTGCCGCCGCATCGAATTGGATCAATCCTTCGATCTCCTGGTTACTGCCGGGGATGTGAAACGTGCGATCGAACCCCGAGATCACGCCGGCGCTCATCGAAGCGAACAAACCCAACGGATGCCCCACCGCATACGCCTCATCGCCGATACGCATTGCGCCGGGATTCCCCAACACGGCGGGCGCCCACACTCGCGGCAATACCTGCGGTTGCAACACGGCGATATCCATCTCAGGGTATTGATCCGCCACCACAGCCAGAGACTCACTGCCATCCATAAACAGGATGCGGATCTCGGCGGCGCCCTCAACCACATGCAGGCTGGTTAGAATCTGTCCGTTATCGTTGAAGATCACGCCGCTCCCGAGTGAATCATCTTCGGTAGCGTTGGCGTTCGGTCCCTTCGACTCTATCGCCACCAACGAAGGCAGGATGATCTGATACACATCCGCTGAAAATGCGGCGCGCGGCGTGGCAGAGGCAAGCGCGTCGGCAATCGACTGGTTCACCTCGGTTTGAGTAATTTGATTGGATGGGAAAAGAAGATAGAACAGACTGATAGCCAGAAACGCGGCGAACACCCCCGAAGCGAACGGCAACACCGCCCGCACCCGACTTCGCAACCTCGCCAACCGTGAAGTATTTGCTTCGGTCATGGTTTTGTGGATTATATGCCCAGACGCCCCCACCCTAAAAAGATTTACCTTTTTCTCATATCAACATTTCGATCGCCGCCTCGAACAGGATGGACAACCCTTTTTGCGCGGGATGCAGATCGGACGCCATGCGCCACTCGCCCCCATACAGTTGGTCGGCAATAGCGAACATCGCCAAGCCTGCGCGTTCATTCGCCCTAGCCACCGCCAGCATCGCCGCCGCTTCCATCTCCACTGCAAGGACTCCCTGTTGTTGAAGTTCAAGCGCATCCTTGCGCAGTTCACGAAAAGGAGCGTCGGTCGTCCACGTGACGCCGGGACGATGAGGTTGGTTTTGTCTGGCGAGAATGTGGCTGATACTTTGAACCAACGCTGGCGACGAGTCAATCGTCCGCTTCGGCGGAAGGTAATGTTGTGAGACGCCCTCGCCGCGAATCGCGCTCGTCGAAATCACAAGACTACCCGTCGTTAACTCTGGTTGAAGCGCGCCAGCCATACCGATCAATATGAATTGCTGAACGCCGAGCGCGGCGAACTCATCGGTCAACCCGCCGATGACCGGGGAACCAATGCCGAAGTTCGTGGAGAGGGCAATGCGTCCGTTTGCGCGTCTGAAAAGATAGAACTCGCCGAGAAAACCTTTGACCTGCTTTACCGAATATTTTCGTAAAACATAATTTGCAAGGCTTTGTTGCGGGGCAAAGATGACCGTGTGCGGCGGCGGAAAATCGGGGAGTTGCCCGTTGGCGCGACGATAGGCAAGGAGGGCGGATGGAGTGAGGATGGGAATGTTATCAGGGTCGGAAAGGATCATGTTAGATGGCGCAAGTTACAAAATATGAGACATGAGTCATCAGCGATTGGCGTAGTCAACGATTCATCGTCGAACGACGGCTTGCAACGACGATGAAGACGATTGCTTGAATTATCTCACCGATCAGCGCGGCATAGATGGCGCCTTGAATTTGAAACCTTGGAATGAGCCAGAGATATAACGCGAGGAATAGTGCCAGTGAAATGGCTGTCGCTTTGACGAGACCGATTTCGCGTCCCTGGGCAATGAGGTGATAGGAGAGGAAAGAGGAAACTGTGTAGGGAATCAGACTCCAGCCGAATAGGGCGAGTAGATGTACAGCAGGAAGAAATCTCTCGCCGTAGAGGAGAACGATGATGAATTTGGGGAACAGGCTGAGGACAATGGACATGAAAAGGCTGGCAAAGATGAGAAGAAGGAAACCCATGCGGAAAGAATGCGCCGCTTCAGGCGCGCGCCGCGAGATGACGGGAAGCAGCGCGCCCAGGATGGCGTAATGCCCGAGTTTGAGTCCGTCTACGATGCGGGCGGCGGCGGAGAAAATACCCGTAGCAGAGTCGCCGAGGAGGAGAGTGGTTGCGAGCACCCCAAGGCGTTGAGAGAGAACGAGGAGAAAGGTCAGCGCGGCGAAGGGGAGAGTCAGTTTGAGGAGGGGAAAAATGTTGGGGAGGGGAATCAGTTGGAAGTCGGGAAGAGAGGCGTTGCACAGGAGGTAGGAAAAGACGGCGGTGAGGAAATGTCCGATGAGGAGATAGAGGATGAGGGCGGAGATATCCAAAGAAAAAAAAGCGGCGAGGAGTTGAAGAATGCCGTTGATGAGGCTGAGGGCGAGGACAAGTTCCATGCGTTCGCGCGCGCGGAGGGCGGCGGTGGCAATAGAGAAAAGAGCCAGGGGGAAAAGCGCAAGCGAATAGAGGAGAAGCGACAAATTAGGTTTGAGGATAAATGTGACGATAAGCCAAAGGACGGAAAGCGTGAGTTGCAGGGCAAATGACTGCGCGATGAGACGAGGCGCGGGCGCGCGATTGAGTTCGCGAATGAGGGTCGTGTCGGTGCCGAAGTTGGTGAAGGTGTTACCAAGCAGGATGATCGCGGCGATGAAGGTGAATTGACCAAAGTCAGCGACGCCAAGGCGGCGGGCAAGCAAGGCAATAAACAGGATGGAAAGCGCCTGCGCGGTGATGCGGGTAAGGAGGAGGTAGAGGGAGTTGCGTTTTAGGCGAGACATTCGTTCTTTGCCGCGGATGGCGCGGATTTTCGCTGATCGTATTAAAGGTGTGAAGCTTGTTCTGACGGTTCGTCTTTCGCTCAGCGCGCCGAAGTGTCGGCGGCTGATCTTGGAATGCGACGAATTACTTTTGTTGGCTCTACCGTTTTTAACGTGACAACGCTTTTCAAACACAAAGGACACGACGGTCACAAAGGAAAAACCCGTGAAATCAAGGCTCTTTTCCCCCTTTGTGTACTTGGCGTCATTTCGACAAGCCCAATGCAAGCCTTTGTATTAAGGCTCTTTCCCGTTAATTACGGGAGAGCCGTTTTGTTTCAAGGTTGTGATGGTGAAATCGCCCCAGTATTTGAATGGGAATTTCGATTCAGCGAGATCGTCGAGTTTGCCAAGGAGATCGAACACGCGCGGGCGTTTGAGGGCAAAGTCTTTGTTGGTGGCGGGCGGGGTGATGACCGACAACGCGCGGATCGATTCGATTTGGAAACCAGCGCCCCATGCCTGGGCAACCTGTTTGGGCGTGTAATAGTAAACAGGGTAATGGAGTCCTTCTTTGTACACGGTGGACTGCCCGCGAAAGCGACGCGTGGCAAGTTTGAAACGTCCGCGCAGGAGCATGGCTGATTCCCACAGGCAGAACGGCGGCATGAGCGCCCAAATAATTTTGGCGTTGGGCGTGAGCAATGGGCGGACTTCATCGGCGACAAGTTTTAGGTCGGCGACACAGTTCAAGCCGCCGAAGTTGGAGAACACGCAATCGAATTGGGTTTTGCCGAGTTTGCCAAGTTCGGTGTAGGAGAGATGTTCGAAGACGGCTTTGTTTTGCAAACCAAGTTGCCTTGCTTTTTCAGCGGCGCGTTGTAACATGCCGTCTGAAATATCCACGCCATGGACTGTGTAACCATGTTGGGCGAACCAAAACGCATCGGTGCCTGTTCCGCAGGCAAGGTCGAGGATACGAACGCCTTGCGGAAGCAGTGCGGTGGCGTGAGCGTAGACCTTGCGCCGCATCCGCTGGAGGTTTGGGTTGTTCTCGATGAATTCGTCATATTTATCGGCGTTGCGGTTGTAGGCTTCGGCAACGGTAGCAAAAAGGGTGTTAGATATGTCGTTCATTTAAGTTCCTTGTTTGATTACCTTACACTTTAAAAATCGGGACGCTGATTCACGCTGAGAACGCAGATTTTTCTTTTTGAATCAGCGAAAATCAGCGTTTATATCGTACTTGCGCTCGATGTAAGCGCCTGCGTCCAAAAAGCATTGTTAATCAGGTTCCTCGTTTGTTATCGCTTCCAACAATCTGTATCGCATACTTGATATGGCATGCAACGATGGAGATGTTTATCTTATCATTCGCCTGTTTTCGCAACACAAGCGCAAAATGAACTTTGCGGTACGGGGTCTCGAGATTTGGGAAAGTCCAAAAGACTGCCTGTGTCGAACGATTTACTTTCTTGCCACGGCTCTCCAGACCGCGTTCAGCGTTTCGAGCGCAGTCATGCGATGGATATCTTTGGCTTCGTCGGTGAGGTAGATGTCGCCTTGCAGGGGGCGGTCGTCGCGGGTGTAGAGTCCGCGGTTGGGTAAATCTTCGACCGCCACCCAAAAATTCCACAACGGTAGATCGTATTCGGAAGCGAGCAACGCCATGTCGCGGTTGACACGCTCGTCTTTTTCGCGGTTGTCGGCTTTGGTGGCGAGAATGGGGACAACGCCCTCGTCCATTAGTTGTTCGATGATCCTTCGCAAATATTCTGTGTTGCGCGATTCGAAATGTGTGCCGATCTGAATGATGACGAACGACGGGCGGTGAATCCGCAGTTCACATTCGACGGGCGTTTCGGCAAACGTGCAATCATATTTTCCCTGATGCCATTGAATCCACAAGAGCGCGCCTGGAGTTGTGCCATCTTGCGCGGTGGGAGATTCGCGGTTGAACGAGCCGCGAAAATTGTCAACGGTCTCTTGCAATTCGGGAGATAAACTTTCAAACAACGTTTCGTCCGTTTCAAAGACGCCGAAAAATTCAGCGGGTCGCGCCTGGCAATCGCCGAACAATGAAAACGCGTGCGGGTCATTGCCGAGGGATAAGCCGCGTTCATACACTTTGCGTAATGAGCTGTCAATGTTCGTTGGGATGATGGGCATATCTTTCCAATTGAGAATTGGAGAATTAGAGATTGGAGGATTTGAGACTGGAGACTGGAGACTGGGTGTGGTTGTTGGTAATTGGTAATTAGTAATTGGTGTCGCTGTCGGCGCGGAGGAGGTTGAGGTGGGCGGGGCAACTTGAGGCGTGGAAAGAGGCGTGGCGGTCGCACATGCCGTCAACAATATGCAGTACAAAATCCGCAATAAAAATTTCATCGTGACAAAGTATACCCTTGCGGGCACTCGTATCCAAAGTTATGTTAAACTCACGACATGACTTACCAAGGACTCATCCACACATACGGACATCTGCTCGACCTCCCGCCTCATTCGCGGACAGTCAGCCTGCTCGAGGGGCGGACGCCTTTGATTCAAGCCGACAATTTGTCGCGCCACCTCGGCGGCGGATTTGAGTTGTTCATCAAATACGAGGGACTCAACCCGACGGGTTCGTTCAAAGACCGCGGCATGACCGCCGCCGTGAGCGAGGCGTTGGGGCGCGGTGCGACGACGGTGATCTGCGCTTCGACGGGCAACACTGCCGCATCTGCCGCCGCATACGCCGCGCGGGCTGGGATGAAATCGATTGTGTTGATCCCGCAGGGCAAGGTGGCGGCGGGGAAACTCGCGGGCGCGATCGCGTACGGCGCGCAAGTGATCCAAATTGACGGTTCGTTCGACGACACGTTGACGATGGTCGTTGAGATCACGAATAAGCATCCGATCTGTTTGGTGAATTCGATCAATCCGTATCGCATCGAGGGGCAGAAGACCGCCGCGTTCGAGATCGTGGACGAGTTGGAGTCCGCGCCTGATTGGTTGTGTTTACCTGTGGGCAACGCGGGAAACATCACGTCGTATTGGGCGGGGTTCAAGCAATACAATGAGGTGAAGTCAACAGGCTTGCCGCGCATGTTGGGCGTGCAAGCGGCGGGCGCGGCTCCGCTGGTGTTGGGGCATGCGGTTGAGAATCCCGAAACCGTTGCAACAGCGATTCGAATCGGCAAGCCCGCGCGCGGCGAGCAGGCGTTGCAAGCGGCGGAAGAGTCGCAGGGGCGAATCATCGCGGTGAACGACGATCAAATTTTGGAGATGCAAAAGTTGCTGGCGAAACTTGAAGGGATTTGGGTCGAGCCTGCTTCGGCGACGGGACTCGCGGGTCTTGCGCAAGAGGTTGCAGGTGGCAGGTTGAAAGTTGAAGGTAAACGCGTGGTTGCGGTTTGCACGGGGCATGGGTTGAAGGATTCGGAGATCATCACGAGGGATATGCAGAAGCCGCTGGTGGTGCCGCCGAGAGTGAAGGCGTTGGAAGAGGTTATTCTGGGTTATTTTTTTTACCACGAAGGACACAAAGAACACAAAGGAAAATCTGTGGAAAGGCTTTTCGCTCATCATTGATCCAACCTTAGTGACCTTCGTGTCCTTTGTGTTTAAAAAGCATTATGAAAATCAACATTCATGTTCCCGCTACATCTGCCAATCTTGGACCTGGGTTCGATACCCTTGGTCTTGCGTTGGATTTGTGGAATGAGACGATCATTACATCAGAGAAAGAATTTTCTGTGCAAGTCACTGGCGAGGGCGCGGGGAGACTCGCTTCGGGAAAAAATAATCTTATCGTCCGCGCGGCGCAGAGGCTGGCGGAACACGCGGGGAAGTCCTTGCCGCCATTTCATGCGGAGTGTGCGAATCAAATCCCGTTATCGTCGGGGATGGGATCATCGTCTGCGGCGATATTGACGGGATTGCTGGCGGGGAATGCGTTATTGGAGAATCCGTTTTCGCGCGAGGAGATTTTGAATCTGGCATGTGAGATGGAGGGACATCCTGATAACGTGGCGCCTGCGATGATGGGAGGCTTAGTCGTGTCCACGGTGGAGGGAGGCAGAGTGATCGCGCAGAAAATTTCCGTTGGGATGAATGTGCATGTTACGATCGTGTTGCCAAATTTCTACCTCCCCACCAAACAGGCGCGGATGGCGTTACCCAAAAAAGTTTCGATGAGGAACGCGATTCACAATATTGGTCGAACTGCTCTTGTTGTTGAAGCGTTTCGATCAGGAGATTTGATTCTGCTCGGCAAAGTCATGTCCGATAAATTGCATCAGCCGTATCGGTTGAGATTAATTCCTGGCGCGGCGTCCGCGATGGATGCGGCGAAAGAGGCTGGGGCAAGTGCGGTCGCGCTGTCGGGAGCGGGTCCAAGCGTGATCGCGTTCTCCACGGGCGAGGCAGGCGTAGGCGAGTCGATGAAGCGTGCTTACGAGGCGGCGGGAGTCGAGGCGCGGATATTTCGTTTGGGGGTGTCGAGTCGAGGGGCGGAGTTGGGGAGTAGAGAATAGAGAGTAGAGAATAGAGAGCAGAGATTAGAGATTGGAGATTGGAGATTGGAGAATTGGGAGAATTGGGAGAATTAGAGAATTGGGAGAGTTGATTGGGGTGTTAGGAGTGATTCCACTCTTTGGCGAATTTTAGAATACGCGGGCGGATGTACCAGGCGAAAGGGTCGGCTACGGGACGGCGGTCTTTGATGAGTTGCATCGCGTCGCTCGGATCGTATCCTTGCGCGATGAGGATGCACGCTCCCATCGCGGGTCCGCGGTGACGACCATAGGCGCAGTGGGCGTAGACTTTGCCACCATTGCGAATCGTTTCGAGGGCAGTTTGCGCGCCGCGCATCAAATTATGGATGGGAATTGGAAAGAAGGGACTGTCGATGGAGCGGAGCCAAAGAGTGTCGATCGGTTGATGGTGCGCATCAAGCGAGGGACCGAGGGTGAAGCGCATGTTTATAATCAGTCGAACGCCGAGTTCGCGCAGGCGATCGTAGTCGCGTTGGAATGGCATGTTGCCGACAAACAGGTTGTCGGTGATCTGGGAAATGTTCATGCGGGGAATCGTATCATAATTTTTTCGTCCGATAAGCGGGCAGAATCCTGCTACAATTTCGGCAATCAAAACCTCAGCCACGGATTACACGGATTCTCACGGATATTTTCCCTTGTTTTTTCCTTCGTGCCCTTTGTGTCCTTCGCGGTTAAAAAAGGAACCTCCATGACTCAAACTTACAACGCCATCGTTATCGGCGCGGGCGTGATGGGCGCCAGCATCGCCTTTCACCTCGCCGAGCGCGGACTCAAACCCACCATCCTCGAACGCAAAGTGACCGCCTCAGGCGCGACAGGTCACTCCAGCGGACTAGTCCGTATGCACTACGATCTCGCCGCCGAATCTGAACTCACATTCAAGAGTTATCAGCAGTATTTCAATCAATGGAAAGAACGCGTTGGCGGCGAATGTGGATTTATGAACACGGGCTTCATCCAGATCAATACGCGCGAGGAGGAGGCTCAACTGCGCGGCAATGTCGCCAACCAGCAAAGACTCGGCATCAACACGTCGGTCATCACGGCGAAGGAAGTAAAGGAACTGTTCCCCGATCTCATCACCGATCATTTCGATTACGCCGCCTACGAACCCGATTCAGGTTACGCGGATGCGACTCTCACCACCAACTCGTTCATCGAATCCGCGAAGCGACTCGGCGCGACGTTGATCCAAAACTGCGAAGTGACCGCCATCCATGCGGCGGGAGGGAAAGTTATCGGCGTCAGCACAAATCAAGGCGACTTCGACGCGCCGATCATCGTCAACGCGGCTGGGGCGTGGGCAAAGCATGTCGCTGGGCTGGCAGACATCCAAGTCCCGATCGAAACGTGGACGCACGATGTCGCGTTCCTGCATCGTCCGCCGTCGCTGGGACGAATCCCTGCGGCGATCGATCTCGCGCTCGAGTGTTACTTCCGCCCCGAGGGCAGCGCGCTCATTCTCGCCGCGGGCGTGGACGAGTCCATGCGCAACGATCCGCCCGACGAGGAAGACCAAACGCCGACGCCCACGTTCGTCGAAAAATTAATTGACATCATGGTGCAACGCATTCCCAAGATCGAACAGAGCGGGTTGCACTCGATCCACGTTGGGCGCGACGGCATCACGCCCGATCAGCGCGCAATTTATAGCGGCACAGACTTGGGTGGCTTTTATTTGGCATGTGGCTTGAGCGGCACGGGATTCAAAACGTCACCTGCGGCAGGCGCGAGTTTGGTTGAGTTGATCTTGGATGGAACACCGAAGACGGTGGATATCACGCCGTTTCGATTCAGCCGCTTCGCGGAGGGGAAGTTGATCGAAGGAGAGTTTGGGTATGGGAATATTTGGAGGTAGAGGAAAGAAGGAAAGACGCTTCGGAGTCAGGTGAGGCTGGTTCGGTTTCGAGAGGTGGTTGCTTCGCTGTGAGTTTTTGTAGGTTTGTACGAAGCAGGTTTATAATTCCGCAGATGTTCTCTATAAATAAAAATTAACCAATAACATCCTAATTGTAGAGAGACGACTATGAAAGTGGCATTGACCGAAAGTTTCTTAGATGACTTAACAGAATTGCCCGTAGGAATAAAACATAAGGGACTGGAACTCTTATCAGCATTACGGCAAATTGAGCCCCGAAATTTGAGAGAACAAGTTCTACCTGGCTGGCGATTGCACAAACTACAATCATCACCGTTTATATCTTTGTCACTTGATATGAATTATCGTGTTTTAGCAAAAATTGAAGGTGAAACTGTTTTTCTTTATCGAGCTGTAAAACATTCTCTCGCAGACTCTCCAAAAGTGAATAGGAATGACGCATTAGAAACACCTTATTCAATTACTGGAGACGAGGTCAAGCCATCTGATATTTACGCCATCTTGGGAGCAACAGGTTTCCTAAAAGAGCAAATTCAAATATTCAAGGATGTTCAAACAGAGGATGATTTATTAGATAAGTTAGGTGAGCTAGATAGCACTATTGCTGATTATGTATTAGCAATTTATGAAACAGCAGGTATGGTAATCCCTCGAACAAGATTCTCTTTTTTTCAAACTGACCATGAATTGGAATCTCTTTTTGAGAAAAATCAGTATGATTGGGATTTGTATCTACACCCATCGCAAAAATATCTTGCCGAATTACCAGTTGGCACCCGTGTTGCTGTAAGTGGGTCTGCAGGAACAGGAAAAACTGTTTGTGCATGGTATAGGCTTCAACATTTGGCAACTCATAGAGAGCACAAGGTTGGTTTTGTGGCTCCAAATAAATCCGCATTGGAAGTTTCACAAGAAAAAATCCAGAAATTGTTGGCAGCAAGCAATGTAGATAGTTATTTTCTAGTACCAAAAGAGCCTGAACATTTGATTCAACTGGCTGAATCCGTTGAACATATCATCATTGATGAGGGGCAGGAAATATCTCCTTTATGGTACAAAAAACTTGGCGAATCTCTGAAAAACCTTACTACAGGCTTAACATTGTTTTACGACCTAAATCAACTTGGTGGAAACTACCAAACAGGGGATACTAAACGATACGCACATCGCCTCTCAGATTGGAGTCCAGCAATAACATCTATTCCTAAATGCAACTTGATTCAATTTTTTATCAATTACAGAAATTCTAAAGAAATAGCTGAATATTATTTTCAGCAACTTGAAGCCACACTTCCAAATTCTATTCAATCAGAGATTCCCGTTTTTTCAAGCGGGGAAGTACTAAAATTTGAAGCCAGAAATGATTATCAAGTATACGCCACCATTGAAAACATTATCAGAAAACTATTTAAAGAATATTCGAACAACGAAATTGGCATAGTAACTTCAGGTTCAGCCCCAAGCGCTTCAGCTATACAAGAACACCTTGAACGGATTAATATACCTACAACCACAGACTTGAATTCTAAAGACAAAATATTGGTCAGTGTACCTAGTTTGATAAGAGGGCATGAGAAAAAAGTTATAGTCGTATGCAAAGGAGAATCAAAATTGAAAATGGGTAGAGCAATAGAATCATATATTGCGTTTTCAAGAGCAAGAGAGCGATTACTTGTGATTGAAGTTCAGGGATAAAATGCTCAAGGAATTTAAACCCAACCCCGCCCCAAAATTAAGCCGAGAAGAAATTGGGACTATATTTCAAAATGCTGATTTTCATACCGCACCTAAAGAATGTCGAAAGGCTGGATATAAAATATCAGAGTTTCAGAACGACATTGAAATTGGGGCACAAAAAGCCATCATGTCTCGAAGGGTAGGAGAGTTGTTAGGCTTTCTCTACAAAAATGACATGAAAATTCAGTACGAAATTCCCGTTTTACTGAAAAAAGTTTTTGAGGCTGGCGACTATCACGGCTTCCTAAAAAATGTTCACAGATTCAAAATTCATAAGGGGCTTGAAATTGAAATAGATAAATCCATTTCACATCTTCTAAATAAAGGGCAAAATGCGGATGCAGATGGCTGGCGTCGAAAAATTGAAGATTTGCGCAAAGGAAATTCATAGGATGAAAAGGAATCGACAAGGCTTGACGGAACACAAGCAGACAACAGCAAGTTGTCTGTTTGTTAATGATTTGCTATCCTACTGTTGAGAGGAAAAGTAACAGATGCTGAAACAGCCCGTTGATGTGAACCTTTGGACAGAGTTCCATAAATATTTCACCGCATTTGTTGTCGAAGATATAAGAAAGTCTTTACAATCGAATATTGAAGTCGGAACCATCATATTGACTACAGTGGGGATTGAATGTTTGAGTGGTTACTTTGTTGGTCAAGAGACTGAACGAAAGCACTTTGTCAATTTCATGCAGGTGTTTATGCCCCCATACGCGAAATATGCAGATGACGTTTATGCCTGTATTCGAAACGGTTTAGCCCACGATTATGTTATCAAAGAGAATTCAGCCACTAATGTAACTTTTGTTTTCCAAAGAAATCATGGCGAACCGCACTTAATACCAACTCCTATGAGTTCAAACGTGATCTATCTAAATCGAGAAGACTACGCCAACGATTTTCTTGTAGCCCAACACGATTACTTTGAGAAAGTTGAGAATGACCAAACCCTATGGGACAATGCAATAAAACGGCTAAAAAGTCAAAGGGGGTTCTTGACTGTTCGACCCTTGAGTCAACTTGTTACTCCTACGACTGGGGTATCTTATCCTGGAACTGTAGCGAACTCATCTGCAACAAGTCTTTCAACAGGTACAAGTTCTAAACCACAAGGTAGTGTGTAGAAATCAAAAACGGGACTGTGGGTGAAGGGCAGACCTCACCCAGATGAGCGTGATTGATCGGCTTGTTGGTTTGCCCCTCTCCTAAAGGAGATGGCATTGTGTTAATTTCTTTTCTGGATGATGGGCGTATTGACTTTCCAAGTCAACGTTTGGTTTGAGGAGCACATAGCTTCTCCCCTTGGGGGAGACGGGAGAGGGGTTGGGTTGCGAAATCTGGTTGTTGACCATCTACAGCAAGAGCGAAGTGGAAAACATCCCGGCTCACATTCTGCGGCAAATAGCAAAGGAAATTGAAAATGTCTAAACGTGATATTGGTCAAGAAATTCTGGACGGCATTCGCGACATTAAGGCTTACAAGGCAGGCGCAGACCAAGCGGTCCTGCTGTTGCGTTGTTACGAATTGCGGAACAAAAACCAGACGTGTTTATGCAGTTGTCATAACCACGAACAAAACGGGACTGTGGTTGAACACAGTCCCGTTTTTGATTCTTTACGTGATTTCGTCATTGCGAGCCACGAAGTGGCGAAGCAATCTCCGTCACGATGTTGGGGATTGCTTCGTCGGGTGAAGCCCTCCTCGCAATGACGGGTCAGAACAACTTCAACACCGCATCACTTGCCCAAGCGAACAAGAACTGTGGGACGAAACTTACGATGACTGTCACTAACGCTGTGACCGCGGTGGTCATGTCGAGCCAGGGTTCGCGTTCGGCGGTGGGTTCGCCGTCTTTCATGTACATGACGACGATGACGCGCAGGTAGTAGAATGCTGAGACGAGGGACGTGAGCACGCCGATGATCGCAAGCCAGACGAAGCCCGCGTCAATCACGGCGCGGAAGAGATAAATTTTTCCGATGAGTCCAATCGTGGGAGGGAGACCGATGAGCGAGAGCATGAAGACAGCCATCGCGGCGGCGAGGGCGGGATGTCGCTTCGAGAGTCCTGCGTAGTCGTTTAATGCCAAGCCTTTGCCTTCTTTTTTCTCGAGGGCGATCACCACGCCCCACGCGCCGAAGTTGGTGAAGGCGTACGAAACGAGATAGAACAAGCCAGCGGCGACTGAAGTCGCTACTACATTCTCGTTGCCATACGGGACGAACACCATGAGGATATATCCCGCGTGAGCGATGGAGGAATATGCGAGCAGGCGTTTGATGTCGGTCTGCGCGATGGCGACTACGTTGCCGACGATCATCGTCGCGGCGGAGAGTACCCACAACACGTCGGTCATGTCGGTGGCGATGGCGGGGAATGCGGTGGCGAACACGCGGAGCAATGCGGCAAAGCCCGCGATCTTCGCGCCAGAGGACATGAACGCGGTCACCGCAGTGGGCGCGCCTTGGTACACGTCGGGAGTCCACATGTGGAAGGGGACGGCGGCGACCTTGAAGCCGAATCCGATGAGGAGGAGGGCGGCGCCGATGGTTAGAAGCAGGTTGGAGGTCGAAGTTGAAGCGGACTCGACGATGGCGAAAATGTTCGTAGATTGAGTCGCGCCGAAGATGAGAGCGATGCCGTAGACGAGAAATCCAGAAGAAAATGCGCCGAGTAAAAAGTATTTGAGTCCCGCTTCTTCTGAATCTGTTTTCGGACGCGAGAATGCGGCGAGAACGTACAGCGGAATGGAAAGTAATTCGAGGGCGAGGAAGACGACGATGAGGTCTGTCGCTTGCGCCATGAGCATCATGCCGACGACGCTGAAGAGGAGCAGTGTGTAATATTCGCCGCGCTCGATGCCCATGCGTTTGACGTAGCCGTAGGCGAGCGCGACGCCGAGCAAGCCGCTGACGAGGAGTAGCGCGTTGACGAAGGTCGAGAAACCGTCGAGGGCGACCATGCCGTTGAAGCCTGAGTCTTCCATGCCGATCTGCGAAAGTGTGAAACCAAGTGTGGCGGCAAGACCCAACGCGGAAAGCAAGGCGGTGATGCCTTTGCGAGTCTTCGGGATGAAGAGGTCAACGAGCAATAGCACGCACGCCCAAACGGTGAGGATGGTGATGGGGAGGATAGTGGTGAGGTCGAATTGATTCATATTTTTCTGCCGCGAATCGCTTCGCGCGAATTTACGCGAATTTTTAATTCTGTTTCAAATGGTGGTTGAGTAGCCCTGAGCGGGGTTTGCGAAGGGCGTACCGAAACCACATCACGTCATTTCATTTATTATTTCTGTTTCATGTGGTGGTCGAGTAGACACGAGCGATAGCGAGTGTCGTACCGAGACCACATAATTTGTATACAAATGTTCACTTGTTACTGGTGGTCTCGATACGCGCCTTCGGCGCACTCGACCACCGAGGTATGAATGTTATGGCAACGGCATCATCGCAACGAGTTTATCAACGGCGGGCGCCATGATGTCGAAGAACGGCGCAGGGTATAAGCCGATCCAGAAAATGAAGATGAGCAGGGGAACGACGGTGACGATCTCGCGCCAGTTGAGGTCGCGGATGGCGTGTCCGTGTTTTTTCACTTCGTCTACGATCTCGCCTTGCGGACCGAGGAACATCTTTTGGAACATGTAGAGGATATACACCGCCGCCATGATAACGCCGAGCGCGGAGATCGCCGCGAACCAGACGTTGCCCCAGTAGAAGACGCCGTTTTGTCCCGCGCCCCACGCGCCAAGCAAAATGGTGAACTCGCCGACAAATCCGTTCAGCCCAGGCAAGCCCATCGAGGACAACGCGACGATGAGGAAGATGGTGCCGAACACGGGCGTGATCTTCCACAAGCCGCCGTACACTTTGAACTCGCGCGTGTGAGTCTGTTCGTAGATCATGCCGACGAGCAAAAACAACGCGCCCGTGCTGATGCCGTGATTGATCATTTGCAATATCGCGCCCGCGATACCTTCGGGGTTCAACGCGAACAAGCCGAGCATCACAAATCCCAAGTGGCTCACGGACGAATACGCGACCAACTTTTTGATGTCTGCCTGCGCGTACGAGACCGCCGCGCCATAGATGATTCCGATGGTGGCGAGGAGGGCGATCCACGGCGCGGCGCGGACAGCCGCCTCAGGGAACAGGGGAAGGTTGAATCGCACAAAGCCGTATGTGCCTAGCTTCAACAGCACGCCCGCCAGAATCACCGAACCAGCGGTCGGCGCTTCGACGTGGGCGTCGGGCAACCACGAATGCAGGGGCCACATCGGCACTTTGATGGCGAACGCGGCGGCGAAAGCAAGGAACAACCACCATTGAATGTTGGAAGGGATTCCGCCTTGCGCGATCAACTCAGGCAGAGAGAACGTCCCGCCGTTGACGCCGAGCCACAGAATGGCAAGCAACATCAAGATGGAACCCGCCATCGTGTAGAGGAAAAATTTGATCGCGGCGTAGATGCGGCGCGGTCCACCCCAGATGCCGATGATGAAGTACATCGGCACGAGCGTGAATTCCCAGAAGATATAGAAGAGGAATAAATCCTGCGCGAGGAACACGCCGTTCATACCGATCTCCAACAGGAGGAAGAAGATCATGTATTCTTTGACGCGCTCTTCGACAGCCGTCCACGTGGAGAGGATCGAGATCGGGGTGAGGAACGTGGTGAGCAGGATCAGCAAAATGCTCAAGCCGTCTACGCCGAGGTGATATTGGATGTTCCAGCCCGCAACGGTGATCCAGTTATATTTTTCAACCAGTTGCAAATCGGGGTTCGATGCGTTGAACATCGTGAACACCAAAATGGAAACGCCGAACGTCACCAGCGATGTGATGAGCGCCGTCCAACGCATGGTGTTCCTGTTGTTGCCAGACATGAAAAGCAACACCAGGATCCCGATCAGCGGGGAGAATGTGAGAAGCGTGAGCGATAAATTCATGTTCAATCCTTTAAGTCGCAAGTTGAAGGTCAAAGGTCGAAGGTCTGACCTTTGACTTGCGACCTTTGACTATTTAAGCACGAGATAACCTAATATCAACACAACGCCCAGCAAGACGGACAGCGCGTAGGAACGCACGAATCCGTTCTGGACCTTGCGGAGGGTCGCCGAGAAATTTTGAGTCCACACGCCCAAGCCGTTTGCGATGGCGTCGATCCCTTTTTGATCGGCATACTCGTTCAAGCCGATGAAACTGATCCAGTTGTACGTTCCCGCAATGACCTTCTCATGGAACCAGTCATGCCAGAAACGCCAGTCAATCACGTCTGCGAGGAAATAAGAAATTTTATTGAATGGCGTGACAATGATCGCGTGATACAGCTCGTCCACGTACCATTTATTTTCCATGCCCGTGAAGATGGGACCGAGTCCCTTTTTCAGCGGGTCAACCTGACCTTGCTTCATCGGGTTGCGTCCGTAGAGGAGCCATGAGATCAAAATTGCAATCAATGCAAGGACTGTTGAAACGCCCGCGACTTGCATATCCAACCCGAGGGCTTCCACTTCGCCGATGGTGTATTCCAACCAATGACCGAGATTGTGGAACCCCTCAAATGGAAGATTCAACGCGCCTCCCAAGATGGAAAGCGCCGCCAGAATCATCAACGGAACGGTCATCACTTTGGGGCTTTCCTCCGCGTGCGCCGCGGCTTCGTGCCGCGCTTCGCCGAAGAACACCATCCAGATTTGCCTGCCCATGTAAAACGCAGTGAAGAACGCGGCAACCGTCAACAGCCAGTAGATGGTCTGCGAATGATGGCTTGCGTCGAGCAAAATCTCATCCTTCGACCAGAACCCCGCAAACGGAGGCAGACCCGCCAATGCAATCGTGCCGATCATGTACAGCCAAAACGTGACAGGCATGGTCTTGCGAAGCCCGCCCATGTTGCGCATGTCGCCTGGGTCGAACGCTTCATGATGTTCCGCCGAAGCGTGATCATCATGCGCGTCGTGTCTTTCCTCTTTCTTCTTTCCCTTGCTCTCCCTCGCCCTAGCCCTCTCCCGCTGGGAGAGGGGACTCGCATGCGCGTGCGCCGCATGATGATGTCCGCGCTCCACGCCCAGAATCACCGAGCCAGCGGAGAGGAACAACAACGCTTTGAAGAACGCGTGCGTCACGAGATGGAACATCCCTGCCACATACGCGCCCATGCCAACCGCCGCAACCATGAAACCGAGTTGCGAAATGGTCGAGTAAGCCAGCACCTTCTTGATGTCATATTGACCGACGGCAATCGTCGCGGCGAAGAGCGCGGTGATTGCGCCAACAAGAGCAACGATATTCTGCGCTTCATGCACAACCGAGTACAACGGCGCGGAACGCGTGATGAGATACACGCCCGCCGTCACCATCGTCGCGGCATGGATGAGCGCCGAAACGGGAGTTGGTCCCGCCATCGCGTCGGGCAACCAAACATAAAGTGGAATCTGCGCCGACTTGCCTGCCACACCGATCAGCATGAACAACGTGATCGCGATGATCATCTCATGCGGAACTTCGTGCGCTTTGGCGAACACCGCGTCGAATTGAAAACTGCCGAACGCAAAGAACATCAGGAAGCCTGCGATGAGAAAACCGAAGTCGCCGACGCGGTTGGCGATGAACGCTTTCTTCGCCGCGTCCGAGTTCGCCCACGACGGGCGCGCGAGCGTGTCCATTTCGTACCAGAAGCCGATCAGCAAGAACGAGCACAGCCCCACCCCCTCCCAGCCGACGAACAACATCAGATATGAGTCGCCGCTGACGAGGATCATCATCGCGGCGATGAAGAGGTTGAGAAAAACGAAGAAACGGCGAAACCGCCCAGGGTCCGATTTGAAGCGCACGTCTTCGTGCATGTATCCGATGGCGTAGATGTGGATGAGAGTCCCGACGCCCGAAACGACCAGCATCATCGTCGTGGATAACGAGTCGACGCGGAACGTCCAATCGAGGGATAACTCGCCGATGTGGATCCACTCCGCGAGATGCCAGCGCATCGCTTCGCCGTGTGAGCCTGATACAGTTACGAACAACAGGAGCGACACTACGAACGCCGCCCCCGACGCGAGACTCGCCACCGCGCCGACCATCCGCTCGCTGAGCCTGCCGCCGAAGATGCCGTTGATGAGCAACCCAATGACTGGGAAAAATACCAGCCATGGGGCTAAAAATAAAAATCCTGTGTTTGCTGTTTCGCTTAAGTGCATAACTTCTCCGAGAACAGTAATTAGTAAAGGGTAATTACCAATTACAAATTACTCATTACCCTTTCAACGAACTCATCTGATCCACATCAATACTGCGCTTGGACTTGAAAATTTCCACGATCAACGCGAGACCCACCGCCACTTCCGCCGCGGCGACCGCGATCACGAAGAAGACGAAGATCTGCCCGTCGAAACTTTTGATCACACTGCCGAACGCCACGATGGCAAGGTTTGCCGCGTTCAACATCAACTCAATGGACATGAAGATGATGAGCGCATTGCGGCGAATCAACACGCCGAGCACGCCGATGACGAAAAGTATGGCGGAAAGAATGATGTAGTAATCAACAGGTATCATAATTTACTCGCGGTCTCGTAACTTGTAACTTGTAACTTGTAACTCGTTACTACCGCGCCCCTTTCTCTTTTTTCGTAAGGATAATCGCGCCGACCATCGCAACCAGCAACAAAATGGAAACGACTTCAAACGGCAGTAAATAATCAGTGAAGAGCAACATACCCAACTGACGGAGATTCTCCATCGTGTTGACGGACTCGTCGGGCTGGAGCACGTTCCCCGCAGGGCGCGCTTTGGTGACGAGAAGGAATGTCGCTTCTGCCGCCAGCAAAACGGATAGAACGATGGCGAGCGGTCTCTGCCACGGCAGGACTTGCGACTTCGGCAGTTCGTCTGTGCCGAGCAACATGATCACGAACAGGAACAAGACCATGATCGCGCCCGCGTAGACCGTAATCTGCGCCATGGCAATGAACGGCGCGCCGAGCAAAAGATAAAACACCGCCACCGTGACGAAGTTCAACACAAGATACAACGCCGAATACACAGCGTTCTTGCTGAGCAACATGCCGAGTGCGGAGGCAATGGCTATGAGTGCAAGAAGTAAAAAGAGGGCAAGGTCGAGGGTCATAAGATCTCTAAAGTAATTGGTAATTGGTAATTACTATTTACCAATTACTATTTACTAATCCTTCGGATTCTCCATCTCAGGCACCGACCGCGTGAACACGCCCGCTTCGGTCTTCTGCGGGGTCAACATGGCGGTTGCAGGGACGGGATCCAGCAACATATCCTTGGTATAGATCGCCGAACGGCGGTCGTAATACGAGAGTTCGTAGTTATCTCCCAGCGTAATCGCCTCGGTGGGACAGGCGTCTTCGCAATAACCACAATAGATACAGCGGAGCATGTTGATCTCGTAGGTCGAAGCATACCGCTCTCCAGGCGAGAAACGTTTTTCATCCGTGTTCTCAGAGGCTTCCACGAAGATCGCGTCCGCAGGGCAGGCGGCGGCGCACAGCGAACATCCGATGCACTTCTCAAGCCCGTTGTCGTAGCGATGCAGTTCGTGCCGCCCGCGGAATCGTTTGCGCACCTCCCGCTTCTCTTCGGGATACTGGATCGTAACGGGCTTCTCGAACATGGATTTTAGCGTAACCCACAGCCCGCGGATCAGTTCGACAGCGGGATCAAGCGCGCTCATAAGAAAGCCTCCTCAAGGCTTGATAGATCGTAACAACGGGGATCAAACCGGCGATCACCGAGGCGACCGGGATCGACCACATCCACATGGCATTGCCCGTTTGATCCGCAAGCAAAATGCCGGTGGCGGTGATAAATACGATTGCCAGTGACAACGGCAACAGCACCTTCCACCCGAACGACATCAAGCGGTCGTAGCGGAAGCGGGGCCACGTGGCTCGCACCCAGATCATGGCAAACAACAACAAAAAGATTTTGATGAACATATACACGGGTCCAAGCAGGGGATATTGATCTACACCGGGACCCAAATACCCGCCGAAGAAAAAGACAGCCATCACTGCACAGATCACGATCATCTTCTGGTATTCCGCCATGAAGAATAAGGCAAACTTCATGCCCGAATATTCAGAGTGATACCCCGCGGTCAATTCCTGCTCCGCCTCGGGCATATCGAACGGCGCGCGATTCACTTCGGCAAGGGTTGCGATCCAAAAGATGAACGCGCCCACAGGCTGAATGAATACGAACCAGATATCGCTTTGTTTTTCCACAATGTCAACCATGCTCATCGAGTTACCGAGCAAGATCACGGGAATCAGGGAAAGACCAAGCGACAGTTCGTATGAGATCATCTGCGCGGTCGAACGCAGACCGCCAAGCATCGCGTACTTGCTGTTCGAAGCCCAGCCAGCCAGCACGATCCCATACACCGCGATCGCCGCGATGGACATGAAATACAACACGCCCACGTTGATGTTGGCGAGATACAAATTGATCTCGCGCCCGAATACATTGATCGAACGCCCTAACGGAATGACCGCCGCAATAATAATCGAAGGCACCAACGTCAGGATCGGCGCGAGAAAGAACACGAATTTATACGCTTTCGCAGGCGAGAGTTCCTCTTTGAAGATCAACTTGACCGCATCGGCTATCGGTTGAAGCAAGCCAAACGGTCCCGCGCGATTGGGCCCCACGCGGGTTTGTATACGTGCCAACGCGCGGCGCTCATAATAAGTAAGATATGCGAACCCGCCCAGCAACGCGAAGATCCACACCAGCGCTTTGACGAACCATTCAAGCCAAAGAGTCCAATCGGTGATCATGCCTTCACCTTCACAGCCACAGGCTCGTGGATCGCGAGACCCATCGAACGCGGCACCAGCGCAATCTCCTCGTCAATCGAACTATCCAACTTCACAACCGCCTTCCCGCTCGCGCCGTTGAAACTTACGTTCACCGTCTGCCCTGCGCGCACGCCAAGTCTTTCAGCCGCATCAGGATGCAAACTCACGCTCGCCTCGCCGATCCGCTCGTGCAACAACTCGGCAGACATGACGGTCGTGCCGCGATGATACAACTTGTTGATCGGCACCGCGAGCAATTCTTTATCTTTCGGATGTGGAACCGCTTCTTTCTGGACCCTCGGTATGCTCACCTTTTCTCCGCGCGTCGCGGCGGCTGAAAGATGTACACCCAAACCGTGTTTGTTCTCATACGTTGTGCCGCCGTAATACATGTCACCGCGCCCGACGATGGGCAACTGTTCTTTGACCTCGGCAAGTTTGGCGTAGTTCAATCCTTCGAACGATTTGACTGTTTCAGCAAGTAAATCAAACACCACCGAAGCAGACGTGCCCTCGAGGATGACTCCCATGTTCCGCGCGATTTGAGCCGTGATCGCAAAATCAGGCTTCGCTTCGCCCGTCACAGGCACAGCAGGGTAGAACCTCTGCACGCGTCGTTCGCCCGAAGTCAACGTCCCTTCGCGTTCGGTGAAGGCTTGCGCGGGTAAGACCACATCCGCAATTTCGGTTGTGGCAGTTTCCATCACATCTTGCACTGCCACGAACGTCGCGCCTTCAAGCGCCTTCGCCAATTTCGGATCGTCGTTCACAGGATCCGCGCCCACAACATACACCGATTTATCCTTCAACGCTTTGGCTAGATCTTCTTCAACAGTGAATCCCATCTCCCACGCGCCCTGGTCGTTCGTGCGTTCCCACACACCGATGAGTCCGCTGTTGGGTTTGCCGATGTAGCCGTTCTCGTTTAATAACTTGGCACATGCCGTCGCCAAACTTTGCGAGCCAAGCACGCCGAGTCCTTCGCTTCCATATAAGACGACCACGTTCTCAGATTTCAACAGCGCGTCGCCTTCTTTGCTCTTCTTCGCCAGATCGTGGACGGTCTTCGCTTCATCTCCGTATTCATAGCGGACTTTGAACGAAGCATATTTATCGAGCTTCGTCTCGCGCGGATTCAACACGATCAACGTCGCGCCGCGTTCTTTCGCCTGTTTGACTCTGAGATACCAGATTGGCGCCTCTTGGTATAAGTCTGAGGCAACTACGAGGATGGTCGTCCCCGCTCCCATGGTTCCAAAGTTCGTGCCGGCGCTCACACCGACCAGCGACGTCAATTCGCCGCCAGCCATATGCGAATACAAATAGGCTTTGCCGCCGGCGTGATCGGCAAGGGTCTTCAAGTTGAACAAATCTTCGTTGGATAGCCTGCCAGATGCGAGAACAACAAAGTCTTTCTTCTCCTTGCTAAATTTCTCGGCGGCGAGTTTTGTTGCGGCATCCCACGAAGAACGCGCTAACTTTTTATCTTTGCGGACAAGCGGTTTCGTTAATCGATTCTTGCTTTCCGCATAGTGATACGCAAAGCGACCTTTATCACAGATCCAAATCTCGTTCACTTCTTCGTTTTGTCTCGGCATCACGCGCTTGACGATGATCTCGCCGTCTGCCTTGGCTTCGCGGCGAGTGTTCAAAGTGGTATTGCATCCCACCGGACATTGCGCGCAGATCGAAGCTTGCGAACCCAATTCCCAAGGGCGGGCGCCGAAGCGGAAATCTGCGGTGGTCAACGCGCCGACGGGACAAATATCGGTGGTGTTGCCCGAGAAAACTGAATCAAACCCAGGGTCCGAACGAGAAACGATCTGCATCGAGCGCTCGCGTTTGTCGAATTCGAGCACTGCGTCCCCGGCGATCTCATCTTGAAAACGGACGCAACGCGCGCATTGGATGCATCGCTCTTGATCCAAAAAGATCAACTCGCCGAGTGGTTTTTGTTTGGCAAGATGCCTCTTCTCATCGTAGATGAAGCGGCTCTTTCCGGGACCATGCGCTATGGTGAGGTCTTGAAGCGCGCACTCGCCGCCCTTGTCGCAAACGGGGCAATCAAGCGGGTGCGATGTGAGCAAAAACTCAAGGATGTTATTCTTGCCTTCGGCAACCTTTGCCGACTGCGTAACCACGACCAAACCTTCTTCGACCTTGTTCGTACAAGCCGTTTCCAGTTTGGGCATGAATTGGATCTTCGGCGCACCGTTCTCCATTACGAACTGACCCGTAGCTCGGTCACGCATCGGGCGCCCAATTTCCACGAGACACATGCGGCACATGCCGGCGGGTTCGAGTTTGGGATGATGGCAAAAGACAGGAATGTCTACGCCTGCGAGTTTTGCCGCGTCTACTACCGCGGTTCCTTCTTGCACGGTAACTTGTTTGCCGTCAATCGTAAGAGTGACTTGTTTACTCATGATGCTTTAACCACATTATCAAAATCTTCCCGGAAGTGCTCGAGTCCCGAGACGACCGCCATGGTGGAGAACTCGCCCAACGCGCACAGACATTTGCCCTGCATCTGCTTTGCCACCTTGAGGAGCAGATCCACATCCGCTTTTACAGCCTGACCACCGTGGATGCGCTCGGTGAGATGAGACATCCAATACGTGCCTTCGCGGCAGGGCGTGCATTTGCCGCACGATTCGTGTTGAAAGAAGTGGACGGTCTTGTTGAGGAGCCAGTCCATCGAGACAGTATCGTCAACGATAATTACAGAAGCCGAACCAAGTTCCGACTTGAGTTTACGGACTTCAAGATAGTCCATGGGCGTGTCAAGAAGATTGTCGTCATGCACCAAAATCAATGAAGATGACGCGCCCGCAGGCATGATCGCCCGAACTTTGCGGGAATCTTGGACGCCGCCGCCATGCTTATAGATTAGATCGCGGAAAGTTGTGCCGAACGGCAACTCATAATTGCCTGGTTTGCGCACGCGCCCCGAGAGTGAAAAGATCTTCACGCCGGGGGCGTCTGCTGTGCCCATGGACTTGTACCAATCTGCGCCGTTCGCCATGATCATTGGCACATTGGCAAACGTTTCGACGTTGTTGATAATGGTTGGCTTGTTATACAGACCCACCGACGGCGGAAACGGGGGACGCACGCGCGGCTGTCCGCGTTTGCCTTCGAGCGATTCGAGCAGAGCCGTCTCTTCGCCGCAGATGTACGCGCCCGCTCCAAGATGGGTATAAAGCCGAAGCGAGTAGTCGGTGCCGAAGAGTTTGTCGCCCAGATAGCCATCTTCTTCCAACTCGGCGATCTTTTCATCGAGAGCTGCTGCCAACTCCCAAAACTCGCCGCGCAGGTAAATATATGCCGCGTTCGCGCCGACCGCGTACGAGCCGATCATCAACCCTTCCAAAAACTGGAACGGATTGCCTTCCATGATCTCGCGGTCTTTGAAGGTGCCAGGCTCCGATTCGTCCGCATTGGCGACCACGTAATGGGGCCAGTTCTTGTTGTCAATGAACGACCACTTCATTCCAGTCGGGAAGCCCGCGCCGCCGCGCCCGCGCAGACCGGAGTTCTTGACCACATCGGTCACTTCGGTCGGCTTCATCTTGGTTACGGCGTTCTTGAAGGCGGCAAGTCCGCCGCTCTTTTTGTAGACGGGGAGTTGGTTGATATCGGGTATTTCGCGGTGACGTAAAAGAATGTGTGTCATAGTAGATAGTTAGACCGTTGATTATCGCGTAAAAGATTCGAACACGCATGCAAACTATGCGGTATTCTTCCTCAATTCTTCCACTAACTCCATTGTTTTCTCAACAGTCATGTTCTCATGATATTTGATACCTTGCGATCCCTGCAACTGGAACATGGGAGCCTTGTCACATGCGGCAAGACAGGTCACTGCTTCGAGTGTGATCGCGCCATCAGGTGTGGTTTCGCCGACTTTAATTCCGAGATTGCCGCACAGGTCGTCCATGAATTTGTCCGCGCCGCGCAAGGCGCATGGCAGATCGGTGCAGACCTGGATTCGATATTTGCCTTCTTTTTCCTCGTGATACAGCGTATAAAAGCCGACCACTCCCGCCACTTCCGTTTCGGTGATGTCGAGCATCTCGGCAATGTCTTGCATGGCGGCTTTGTTGATGTAGCCTTCCTCGCGCTGGGCAAGGAAGAGCAAGGGCATCAACGCCGAGCGTTTTCCTTCGGGCGGATATTTCGAAAGGATGTGTTTGACTTCTTTTGGATACTTCTTTGAAAGCATAATGTCAGCTCATGTCCCTTCTCCCATTGGGAGAAGGTTAGGGTGAGGGTAATTATCGGTCAATGTCTCCGAGCACGATGTCAATCGAAGCAAGGATCGCTACCAGATCGGCAACGAGATGTCCTTGCGTAATTTTGTTGATAACAGATAAGTTATCGAACGAAGGAGTGCGCATGTGAACGCGATGTGGTTTAGGTCCGCCGTCGCCTTCCAGGTAGACGCCCAACTCGCCGCGCGGCGATTCGACCGCGTTATAGATCGAATTCTTCGGCGCAGGGAAGCCTTCCGTCCAAAATTTGAAGTGATGAATCAGCGCTTCCATGCTCACGCCGATCTCGGCGCGCGGCGGCGGAACAAATTTACGGTTATCGCTGAGCACAGGCTGGCCTGACAGTTTCTTCAACTTCTCCAACCCTTGTTCGACGATCTTCAACGATTCGCGGAACTCTTCAATGTGGACAATGTAGCGAGCAAATGTGTCGCCCTCGGTGCGGACAGGAACATTGAAATCGTATTGTTCATAACCGATGTACGGGCGCGCTTTGCGCAAATCCCAATTTATGCCCGAGGCGCGGAGGGTCGGTCCCGTCACGCCGTGCGAAAGGGCGGTCTTCCCGTCGAGAATGCCGATTCCAACCAGACGGTCGAGGAGAATCGGGTTCTTCGTCAACAGCGCTTCGTATTCATCCACGCGCTTGGGGAACATCTGAATGAAACTGCGAACGGCGGACTCGAATTCAACAGGCACATCGCGCCATACACCGCCGGGGCGGAAGTATGTCGTCATCATGCGTTGACCCGAACACATTTCGAGAATATCCAGAACGTGCTCGCGCTCGCGAAAGCAATACAGGAACATGGACATTGCCGCGAGATCAAGACCGAACGCGCCCATAAAAACGAGGTGCGAAGCGATGCGCTGTAATTCGGTAACGATCACACGGATCACTTGCGCGCGCTCGGGCACATCGAGGTCAACCAATTTCTCGACCGCCATGCAATACGCGAGGTTGTTGCCCGTTGTGTTCATGTAATCGAGTCGGTCGGTCATCACTTCGGCTTTGAGGAACGTCTTGGCTTCCATGTTCTTCTCGACGCCCGTGTGCAAATAACCGATGTCGGGGATCGCGTTGACGATCGTTTCGCCGTCGAGTTCGAGCAACAAGCGCAGAACGCCGTGCGTAGACGGATGCTGAGGTCCCATGTTCAACAACATGGTCTCGCCCGTCAGCGCGCGTTCTGATACGAGATGCTTGTATTGTTCGTAACCAACTTCTTCGATCTGTGCCATCGTTTACTCTTTCGCGTAAATCTTTTTCAGGTCAATATCGTCGTAATTGAACGTGAATTGCGGCTCCTCATAACCAAGCGGGAAATCTTTGCGAAGCGGATGCCCATCCATCCCTTCGGGATTTAGAATCCTGCGCGCATCCGGGTGCCCCTCGAACACGACACCAAACATGTCGAAGACTTCGCGCTCGCGCCAGTTGGCGGTATCGTACACGCGCGTCGCTGTCGGGACTTTGAGCTGGTCGCTGTTGACGGGGACTCTTAACTGCAATGTGATGTTTTGCGCCAGCGATGACAGTTGGTAGATCACATGAAAGCGCGGAGTCTCCTGCGGATAATAATCCGACGCGGTAAGCGCGGAGAGCAGTTCAAATTCAAATTTGTCGCGCAGGAGAGTAAGAGCATCCACGATCTGTTCCGCTTTGACGAAAACATGCGCCTCGTTACGAAACTCTTCGACGGAAGAACCGAACTGTTCCTGCAATGCTTGAACGATCTTTTCGAGTTTCTTGTCCATGACAAACTCCGTAACACCGACTTAAGTCGGTGTTACAAACTTATCAGCCTTCACTTTTTCGTACAGCGTCACGATCCCATGGATCAACGCCTCGGGGCGCGGCGGACAACCCGCCACATACACATCCACAGGGATGATCTCATCCACGCCTTGCAGGATCGCGTAATTATTGAACACGCCTCCGCAAGAAGCGCAGTCACCCATCGCAATCGCCCACTTCGGCTCGGGCATCTGATCGTACAAGCGGCGCACCACAGGCGCCATCTTGCGCGAGACGCGACCAGCAACAATCATGAGGTCCGATTGACGCGGGCTGGCGCGCATCAATTCCATGCCGAAGCGGCTCATGTCGTAATGAGAAGCCTGCGCCGCCATCATCTCGATCGCGCAACACGCGAGACCAAACAACATGGGCCACATCGCGTTCGTGCGCGACCAGTTGACGAGTTCTTCGAGTTTTGTAGTGACGATCCCCATGTCGCCGAGTTTTTGCTCTATTCCCATTCAAGGGCTCCTTTCTTCCACGCGTACACATAGCCCACCAAAAGAATGACAATGAAAATGACCATTTCGATCAAACCGAATAACCCCAACTGACGGAACACAATTGCCCAAGGTAAAAAGAACACAACTTCGATATCGAACAGGATAAATAACACCGCGATCAAATAAAAGCGGACGGGCATTCGGCGCGTGCCTTCGCCGTAAGGAGTCATGCCCGATTCATACGGCATGGATTTTTCTGCGGATGGTTTCTTCGGTCCGAATAAATTCCCCAAGCCAATTGCAATCAGGGCAACGAGGGTTGCCAATACGATCATCAATGCAATTGCAACGTATTCCAACATAGAGGTTCCTCAAAATGCCCATTAACGGACAAACTTTGTAAGGTTCGTGACAGTATAACATAAGAGTTTTGAAAGTGCCACTTTTCACAAGGTGGGATGAATTCGTAGGGGCAGACGGCCGTCTGCCCCTACTGAAAAATGCTATACTCAAATTCACAACAAGGATGCGATGACCAAACGCCTCATTCCCCTCCTCATTCTGCTCTGCCTCCTCGGAAGTTGCGCGCCTACCCTGGCATCTCCTACTTCAACGCCAACTGCAATCATTTCCCCAATCCAAACTCCGCGCCCAACACAAATGTTTGTCGCCACTGCTACTCCTCAAGGGCAAGGACCATATTTGCTATTCGTGGAAAAATCTACCCTAACGATCATGGACATCAATGGAGGTACACGAAAACAAATCGAGATTCCAAACGATGGATACATCATAGAATTAGATAAGGCTATTTCTCCAGATGGGGACTTGTTAGCCTATTTCACTGGATCGCCAGACGAACCTTATGACCTTAAGCTCAATTTATTTGATTTATCGGATGAAGCATTTCAAACCATTGCCAGCCTCATAGCGCCAGGTTTCCCTGAAAATCTTCGCCCGGTTGCAGAAACTCTCGAACTTTCACACTATTCTCCAGAGTGTAGCAATATAGAATGCCTTACAATATTAAGCAGCTATGATTTTGAAGAAGGGGTCACTTCACTTGCTTGGTCTCCAGATGGTCAATACTTGGCATTTGCCGCCCAAATAGACGGGCCATCTTCAGACATTTATGTTTATGATACAGATAATCAGTTAATACGCAGACTTACAGATGAGATCGAGAATATCTGGGGAATGGAATGGTCTCCCAATGGAAAGAGGGTCATTTATCACGCCACTGTTCCCGGACCAGTAGACCCCTACAACTATTGGTATATAGCAGACCTAGGAATGAACTCTCTCCAAAACTTAAGTGGTGATCTTGGGTACTTCACGGGAAAACTTGGCTGGGTCACAGAAAATTCATTTCTCTATGTTCTTTGGAATAATAATCATGGAATCGGCCCCCGCTATACAAGTGTACGATATGTAAATCTAGAGAACAACGAAACGAAAGAAATTTGGCCATATGGAGCCGAAAGTATAGTTTTTGACCCGGAGAACGACAGAATTATTCTCACTACAAACGGAGCAGGTGATTCTCATCCCAAAGTGGGCACATATCTGGTATCACTCGATGGGTCATTCACCAAACTATCGGATAGCATTTACAGATTATTTGAAGATCAAGAACCTTTCAAGATATTTTTTGGGCAGGATAAGGATGATCAAATATATAGTATTTCACCAAACGGGGAAATTAAGTTGTTTGGACAAGGACGAGGAGTCAAACCCAGCATTTCGCCAAACAAAAAGTGGATTCTGAATTGGGAAACCAGCAGTAAACTTAATCTTTATTCAGACAGCCTTCAGCTTCTAAACTCCTGGGGTTTTGATGAGTACATTTATTATGAGGTTAGATGGAATCCTGATTCAGCAGGAGTGATAATAACTACAGACACAAAGCACTATTATCTTTCAATTCCCAACGGAACGCCTACGCCAATAGAAATTCCAGGATATATTTTTACCTGGCTTCCATAAACCGAAAGAGCGGTGTAATGTTCCACTTCCACAAAACCCTTACCCCAAATAATCCCACGGTTTGCTCCGTGACGGATGCCGCAATTTCCTCAGTGCCTTCGCTTCGACCTGGCTGATGTAAGCCAAGGATGGCAAGCATAAAAAAAGGACCCGACGGATAGTCGAGTCCTTTTTGTGCCTTCGTTATGCGTATCTTTGCCTGCTCTCGCGTACCGCCTGAAGGATTTCGTTGGTCGTTACAGGCAGTTTAATGCCTTGTACATCCAGCGGAGATGATTTTGAGGGTTTTGCAGACATTACAGGTCGAATCACAAAAACTTGACCATCGTTGGACTTAAATTGAACCTGGCCTTCACGCAAAGCCTTTTGCAGAAGTTCGATGAGTTGTTTTTGAATTTGTGAGGTTGTGTAGATCATGGAAACACCTCTTATCTCTAATTCTCTAATCTCTGCTTTTCACCCCAAATAATCCCTCAACTGTTTGCTCCGTGACGGATGCCGCAACTTCCTCAGCGCTTTCGCTTCGATCTGGCGGATGTAAGCCAAGGATGGCAAGCATAAAAAAAGGACCCCACGGATAGTCGAGTCCTTTTGTGTCTTCGTTATGCGTATCTTTGCCTGCTCTCGCGTACCGCCTGAAGAATATCGTTAGTTGTTACTGGAAGTTTTATACCTCGCACATCCAACGGAGATGTTTTTGAGGGTTTTGCAGACAACAGAGGACGAATCACAAAAACTTGACCATCGTTGGACTTAAATTGAACCTGGCCTTCACGCAAAGCTTTTTGCAGAAGTTCAACGAGTTGTTTTTGAACTTGTGAGGTTGTGTAGATCATGGAAACACCTCTAATCTCTAATTCTCTAATCTCTGCTCTTCTACCCCAAATAATCCCTCAACTGCCTGCTCCTTGACGGATGCCGCAACTTCCTCAGCGCCTTCGCTTCGATCTGGCGGATGCGTTCGCGGGTGACGTTGTAGTACGCGCTCACCTCTTCGAGCGTGTGATCTTTTCCGTCTTTCAAGCCGAAACGCAATTCCAGCACTTCGCGTTCACGGTCGGAGAGGAGGTTGAGCGCGCTTCGCACTTGTTCACGGAGCATTTCACGCGTGGCAGAATCCAACGGCGAGGGCGCATCTTCGTCTTCGATAAAATCGCCCAGTGAGCTTGAGTCTTCGTCGCCGATGGGACCGTCAATCGAGATGGGCTCTTCGGCTGAGCGAAGCACGCGGTCCACTTTTTGCATGGCGGAGTCCAACCTGTGTTGCAGAGCGACATCGAGGGGCTTTTCTTCTGAATGCGCGCGCAAGATCGCTTCCACATCCACTGCGGGGAGATAGCCCACTTCGATGGCGACTTCTTCGGTTGTCGGCGCGCGCCCGAGTTGCTGTGTGAGAGTCCGCTGGACGCGCATCACGCGGCTGATGGACTCGAACAGATGCACGGGGATGCGAATCGTCCGCGCTTGCTCGGCGATGGAACGGTTGATGGACTGTCGAATCCACCAGGTGGCATAGGTGCTGAATTTGAATCCACGGCGCGGATCGAATTTATTGACCGCGCGCATCAACCCCAAACTGCCCTCCTGGATCAGGTCTTGGAAGTTGATGCCGCGATTCAAATAGCGCTTGGCGACGCTGACCACCAGCCGCAGGTTCGCGCGGATCAACGCTTGATTCGCCTCCACTGCGCGGGCTTGAGCCGAGTCCATCTCTTTGCGGAGGATGTCGTCGGTGGGCAGATGATTGAACAGAGTCCGCTGGTTGGGAAATTGATGATGTGAGTTGAGATGCTTGAGGAGCCAATCCGCATATTCGGACGGAAGCAGGTAGAGGCTGAGAAAGACCGAGTACGCTTTGCGGGCGATGCTGTTCCAGAGTTCATCCATCCCCCACAGGCCGTTATCCAAAAAATTTCTCAAGTACGAAGGCTCTTTCGATTCGGAAGACAACGCTTTGGCTTCGTTGAGAAGAAAGGTGAGATTCGGCGGTTCGCAGTGGAGCCGCGAAGTGTCTTCGAGCAGGCGTTCCCACGAGGTGAGCATTTCAGCGATGAGCGCGTGATAGATCGCGCACTCGGTGGAAAGCCCCTTGCGCAACGGATGGCGACCCAGCGACACGATCAGGCGATTCGCTTCGATCATGGTCGCTAGATGGAACTCGCTGTTGGCGTCGAGCAAGTTAACCTGACCGATCTCGCGCAAATACAAACGCACGGGATCGTCGGCGAGTTCGGCGGCAAACGCGGGGTCTTTCAGGTCAATTGGTTCGTCGAGCAAGTCTTCTTGTTGTGACAACGCGCTGGCATCGGGGTCCGGAGCATCGTCGCGCGCCAGTTCGGGCAGTTCGTTCAGCATGGCGTCCACATCCACAGGCAGGGACGAATCGGAAAATTCCGCGTCGCGCGGTGTTCGTTCATTTTTTTGAGAATTGTTCGATACGGTCCGTTTGTGTTCTGCCATAGTCCCGTTAACCAGACGCCATCTCACTTGGATTGTTACGAGTGCGAAAAATCGTTTTTACCACGAAGTACACAAAGGTCACGAAGGTTTAAACCCTAAAGTTTTAGAAACTTTGTGTACTTCGTGTCCTTTGTGGTTAAAAAGCCTTTTATTATTCCAACCGTTTGACCGCCATTTTTCGGTGCGCCTGATCGAGATCGCGCAACAGCCGCGTATGCTGTAACACCAGATCCTGATACGACGATGCGCGCGCGTCTCCGCTCTCATGCGCCTCCTCCTGCAAAAAGCGCAACTGATTGATATTCTCCCCCGCCGCCACGCGCCGCAATTTGATCACGCCCCGCAGCAATTCCTCGAGCAGTTTTTCTTCGACGCGGTCGAGTTTCTCCGCCTCTTTCACCAACTCTTGCGAACGCGCTTGCAACGTCTCGGGCAGCGAGTCCACAACGAAATCGTGATGCTCGGTCTTATCCTGTTCCACCGATTCACGGATCAACCGAAACAACATTTGATTATCGGTATAGTCAAAATCTTTGGCGGTCAACGCGATCAACCCAAACTCTTGCAACGACCGATCCAGCCGATACAACAACTCAGGTTTTCTGAACAACACGCCGATGACGTATTCCTCAACCGCTTTACTGGATGAAACCGACACCGTGACAGGCGAAGTGGATTCGCGTACTTCGGTCTTCTCAACCTGTCTCGGTCGCCTCACTCGCGGATACTTCGACCCGCTCAGTACGCCGCCTTGGGCCTGGGTCGCCAGTAGGGAGCGTTCATCCACCCTCAACATCCGCGCCAGCGCCTGACGATACGTGTCGCGTTCCAACGCGTTAGGCAGATCTTCGATCAGCGGAAGCACCTGCGCGGCGATTCGATTCTTCACCTTCGGGTCGTTGATGTTTTGTCCCGCCGCGAGAGTCTCCATCACATGCGTGACGATGGGCTTCGCGTCTTCGATCAACTTCTTCCATTCATCTTTATCACGCGCCACAATTTCATCGGGGTCAAGATCATCGGGCATCGTCGCCACGCGCAGATCGGCTTGCAGACGAGACTCATTGCGAAGCAATCCTCGGGCATCGAAGCCCAACTCCCCTTCTTTATCCATCGCGGAACGCGCCGCATCGAGTCCGCGCAGTACGGCTTTTTGTCCCGCAGTATCTGGGTCAAGCGCAAGGACGATTCGCCGCGTGAATTTTTTCAGCAATCTCATTTGGTCTTCGGTCAACGCGGTGCCCATCGGCGAGACGACGTTTTCGTATCCCGCTTGGTGCAATGCGATCACATCGAGATAGCCTTCGACAATGACGGCTTGGTCAGCGGTCCGAATCGGTTTACGCGCGCGATCCAGTCCGTAGAGCAGGCGTCCCTTTGAAAAGATCGGGGTTTCGGGCGAGTTGAGAAACTTCGGGATGTCGTTCGGGTCCACGATGCGCGCGCCGAATCCCGCCATGCGTCCCTGCTCATCGCGGATAGGAATCATGATGCGGTTGCGGAAGCGGTCGAAAGAACGAGACTGGAGACTGGAGATTTGAGATTCAGATTCGCGTACAGATAATAGACCCGAATCAATTAAGTCTTGTTCGGAGTAGCCGCGTTGGGTGAAATGGTTGAGGAGGTTGTCGTAGCCTGCGGGCGCGTATCCCAAGCCGAATGTTTCGATAGTTGAATCGTTCAGTCCGCGTTTTTCATGGAGGTAATCGAGAATATTTTTGTTGGCGAACAAATGACTGCGATAATAAATGATCGCATCTTCCAACAACTTGCGAAGGTTTTCATACGCTTCTTTCTGCTGAGGCGTTTCTCTTTGATATTCTTTTAACTCCACACCTGCGCGCGCGGCGAGTTTTTGCAACGCCTCTTTGAAATCCAACCCTTCGCGCTTCATCACGAACTTGAAAATGTCGCCGCCCTCGTTGCATTGACCGAAGCAGCGCCACGTCCCCGTCTCGGGCCAGACGACGAACGCGGGCGAATGTTTGTTATCGTGGAACGGGCAGAACCCCGTGTAATTCTTCCCCGCATGGCGCAGTTTGACTCCCGCCTCCGAGACGAGGTCAACGATGTCTATTTTGGATTTGATTTCATCAATGGTGGACATGGGTTAAGTAGACAGGTAAATACGTAAACAAGTAAACAGGTAAACACATAAACAAGTAGACACGTAAACAGGTTGAGTGAATTATAGACGTGTTTGCAGATTCGGCACATTAAAAGAAGAAGGGCAGATATTCATCTGCCCTTGCTATGTTTCTTGAATTTCAATGGACCTTAATCGTCTGGGCTGTCGTGGTCACAGCCTCCGCCTTCACCTTGATACGAACTGTCATTATACGAATTGAGGTTTTGTCCGCCAGTGAAGCCTGCACTCCGAACGTGGCTCATATCGGGCAACAAGCCTGCGGTAGTGACGGCTCGCTCCCCGCTCAGGCTGGCTCGCGAGGATGCCGCCTGCACAGTGGCGAATACTGCTAGAACGATCACCAAACCGATCAACAGGGAAACAGCGATCCGAACTTTTGACTTGGACATGGTTTTCTCCTTTTCAAAAGACGTTGCATTGACGAAGAGAACGATGCGCGAATTGACTGGCTACATCCCCACTTGACGATGACGGGATTATACCCAACATTGTCCGATTAGATAAAACTCTTAATCATCCTTAATTTAGAACCCTTCGAGTTTGCTCATGTCGGCGATGCCTTTTGACAACGCGGCAATTTGTTGCAGCAAGCCGAGGCGATTCTCCTGCAATTTTTTATCCTCTGACATCACCAGCACTTTATCAAAGAACGCGTTGATGGATGGGGTCAACTTCACGACGATCTCGAATAGTTCGTCCACAGTGGATGGTTGGCGGTTGACGGTTTTTTGAATCGCGGCGAACAGATCTTTTTCTTCTTTTTCGACAAACGCTTTCTCATTGACCTTGAATGTCTTCTGCTGATCGCGCGTGATGCGGACACAACGCGCAAACGCGGGCAGGATCGTGGACCAATCCTCGCGTCCGACCCACGCTTGAAGCTGCTTCACCGCCTCAGCCGATGCCGCAGGGTTAGCGGACTGCTCCACAAGCACGGCTTCGACAATATCATGCTTGTAGCCTGCTTCATTAAGAACAACTTTTAAACGCCCGGCGATGAATTCTAAAATATTTCCTTGCGTTTCCTCATCGACCTCGATAGGTTGTGTTATAGCCGAACGCTTGACTGCCAGCGCGAGGTCAAAGTCAACATCATGCTCGATCAATGGCTGGACAATTCCAATCGCGGCACGGCGCAGACCGAACGGATCCTTCGCGCCTGTGGGAGCCAGCCCTGCGGCGAAAAGTCCCACAAGTGAATCGAGTCGGTCAGTGAGCGCAACCGCCAAACCAATCTTCGAACGCGGCACGGTTTGATATTGTTCAGCAATCGCTTGCGCCACCTCTGGAGACTCGCCGCTACGCAGGGCATATTCACCGCCGATAATCCCTTGTAATGAGGTCATTTCGGTCACCATTTGCGTGGCAAGATCCGCTTTACAAAGATACGCGGCGCGTCCGAGATGTTTGATCGTGTTCAAGTCGCCTTGATACCCCAGCAACGCGCCGACCTCCGCGCCGAGTTTCAGGATACGGCTCGATTTATCGAGCATGGAGCCGAGTTTGGTGTGGAAGGTTAGCGAGGCAAGTTTGGGGCGGTATTCTTCCAGTTTGAGTTTGAGGTCTTCGCGCACAAAGAAGTTCGCGTCGGTGAATCTCGCGCTGAGAACGTGTTCATTGCCCTGACGGACGATGTCAACGCCGATATCGTCGCCGTTGCGGATGGCGATGAAATGGGGCAACAAGGTCGAAGGTCGAAGGTCGAAGGTCGAAGGATCGTCTGACTTTTGACCTTCGACTTTTGACTGGATTGGAAAATATCTCTGGTGCTTCTTCATCACTGAGATCAACACATCGCGCGGCAATGAGAGAAATTCCTTGTTGAATCCGCCCATGACGGCGGTGGGCATTTCGACGAGGTTGGCTACTTCACTGAGCAGACCATCTTCGATGATGGCTTCCCCACCGACCAATGATGCGGCTTGCTTAACTTGTTCAACGATGGAGGCTTTGCGTTCTTCTTTGTCGAGAATAATCCCTGCATCCCGAATCACATCGAAGTATTTATCCGCTGATGGGATTTTGACTTCGGGGGAATCGTAAGGGCGAAGTCCGCGGGAAACATTGCCGCTCACAACGCCTGCATATTCAAACGGGATGACCATGTCACCGAGCAATGCAACGAACCATCTAATGGGGCGCGAGAACGAAACGCCTGAGTTGTTCCAGCGCATGGACTTCTCAAATTTGAATTCGGCGATCAGTTTCGGCAACGCTTCTTGCAAAACTTCGGGAGTCGGGCGTCCCTTTTGTTTGACGACGGCGAAGACGTATTTGCCTCCGTCCTGTTCGCGGACTTGGAGGTCTTCGACGTTGATATTGTTCTTTTTGGCAAAGCCCTGCGCGGCGGGCGTGTACGTCAAACTTCCAGTTTGACCAGCAGACAAACTGGAAGTTTGTTGTACGATGGCTTTGTCTGCGGGTGGACCTTTGACCACCTCTTCACGGTCGGGCTGAGTCGGGGAAACTGAATCAGCCGCAATCACGAGTCGACGCGGGGTCGCGTAAATGCGGATGTCGCCGTGCGTGAGGTGAAGTTCGTCGAGGAGAGTCGGGATACGAGATACGAGATACGCTTGGGCGGAGTCGACATCCGAGGCGGGGAGTTCTTCAGTCCCGATCTCAAGGATGAAGGATGAAGGATGAGTGAGGAAAGAGGAAAGAGGAAAGAGAGTCTTTCTTCTTTCTTCTTTCGTTTCTTTTAGAAGCGGATACTCCAACTCTTTACGGTGTTCTTCGTATCCATCAGCCACCTTACGAGCCAATTCTCTCATTCTCCTGAAAAATGCTTGTCTTTCGGCAACGCTGATCGCGCCGCGGGCGTCGAGGATGTTGAAGGTGTGCGAGGATTTGAGGACATAATCGTGCGCGGGGAGGAGCAGACCTTGCGCGAGGCAGGCGTCGGCTTCGGCGGAGAAGAGATCGTACATCTGACGGGCGCGCTCGATGTCGGCGACCTCATAATAATATTTGGAATGTTCGAACTCCTCGCGGCGGATGATCTCGCCATACGTGACGCCCGCGCCCCACTCTTCATCCCAGATGGCTTTGGCGTTGTTGAGCGCGATGAGGATGCGTTCGAGCCCGTACG
>Ga0209096_1000122_pt1 | contig 117080 bp, 103 predicted proteins | sample AD_UKC034_MetaG_FD_184407 | JGI IMG/M metagenome (GOLD analysis project Ga0209096, IMG submission 184407) | Active sludge microbial communities of municipal wastewater-treating anaerobic digesters from USA - AD_UKC034_MetaG (SPAdes) (version 2) | ecosystem: Engineered > Bioreactor > Anaerobic... | reverse complement strand
TCGACACGCTGGGGGCCATGGGCGAGGAGAACCCGAAGGCAACGGCAAAGGTGAAGGGGTTCACCGGCTCACAGAAGGACGCGCTGAACGCCGCCTTCAACTGGTGCCTTGCGATCAGGGAGGCGCTGAAGAGGGGAAAGGCCCCCGAGGCCGTCAAAAAGGCGGCGGGAGTGGGCGCCCTCTTCCCCAACAGGAGGGTGGCCGTGGGGGTGGCCGCCGTCAACGCGATCCTTGAAACATACGACCGCTTCCCAGAAGACTTCAGGGGATGCGGCGTCCTTCCCGACGACATGGCAGTGGGGAGAAGCCTCCTTGCCGCGCTCCAGAGCGCCGACGCCGGGCAGGAAGCCGAGAAGCTCAACAAGAAGAGCACCACCGCAGCCAGGAACGCCCTCAGGATGAGGATCGAGGCGGCAGTGGACAGGATCATCGGCGCCGCGGGCATGGCATTCATCGCCCAGCCCGATGTCCTCAAGCTCTTCACCGACCTCATCCCCGGCACCGGCAAAAAGAAGGCGAAGCCGGCGGCGGAACCGTCGAAGGCGTGATGCGCTTTGCGTTGGCTGGTGGCTGAAGGCGGAAGGCTGATGTTCAATAGGGAATGTTGGTTTTTCGTAGGGGCGCGCTGCGGCGCGCCCGGAATCTCAAATCCCCCTGTATCCCCCTTTGGCAAAGGGGGAGAGCCGCAGGCGGGGGGGTTGGCTGATATAACCATTGAAGAACTCCCTCGATGTCTCCCTAGGTCAGCCGAGGGACAAGCAGGATAAGACCTCCGAGCCCCCTCGAACTTATCCTGCGCCCCCCGCCCCGCGAGAAATCAACGGGCGGGGGGAATCCATGAAAGGAAGGGAAGGATGAAGATCAGGAATATCAACGGGACCAGCCAGAATACTTGCAAATGCGGGAGCTGGCTGAACCATTGGAAGACTTACTCCCACCAGGAGATACCCGGCCGGTGCCCGGTACAAAACTGCCCGGAAAGGGTGCTGGTCGGCGCGCACGTCCAGAAAGCCGATTCCGATGACAATGCCTGGTATATTTATCCGCTCTGCAAGGGACACAACGCCTCCACCGGGCATACATTGGAAGTCAGCGATTCATACAGGCTTGTTTCCGCCAATATTGCCGGCACCTGCGGGTGAAGAACGGTGGAGGGGATTCTGCTCAAGGACAAGCCCGAAGAAGAAAAGAAGGTGTGATAGAATATGAGCACACACATTCCCTCAGATGAACCGGCACCCTCCGGATTCATCACACCCCGCCCCGCGAGAAATCAACGGGCGGGGGTTTTTGAAGAAAGGAAAGTATAGAATGAAAGGAGTGGGGGAGGATATGAATTGCTGTATTGCCATTGCTGAAGGTTTGACACCAATTCCTGACGCAGTAAGGAGTCCAAACTGCATAACAGTATGCTGCTGGTAACGCTCGAAATACTCGTGCTCATCGTTGCGCCTCTTTTGATCCTCTATCTGACGGGGCGCTGGCCCATGCGCATCGCCATCCCGTGCCTGTTGGTGATCCCGGTGCTGTGGTACCTGACCTACTCGCCCATTCATGAGCTGAGTCACGTTCTCGGCGCCTACATGGCCGGTGGTTCCGTCTCAGATATCAAGCTCATTCCCAGCTTCTGGAAAGGAGAGTTCGGGCGTGCGTGGATTACTCCTCAAGATCTGAGGGCGCCCTGGCAGCGGCTCGTGATGACCGGGTCGCCCTATATTCTGGACGGATTGAGCGTTGCGGCGGGCTTCTTCGCGCTGCACCGAAGGCTCCTGACCCGCCCGTTAGTGCTTGGAGTCGCGTTCATGCTTCTTTGTCTACGTCCGGCATTCGACCTAGCGTGCGAGACCGTGGCTTTCGCTCTCGGGGGAAAGGGGGATCTCTATCATATCGCTCAGGTGGCCGGATACCCGATGGTGTGGTTGAGTATGGCGATCCTTTTCGGGTTCTCCCTGCTCACAATCGTCCGCGTGCTTTTGGGGTGCAGAATGAAAAGTGAACAGTCCGGAAATAGAGGAGAGTAAAATGGCAAGAATCAGCAATTCCGATATTTATGGCAGACCTTTTGGGAATACCACAGTCGGATCGGTTTGGCTTAAAGGCTCGATAATTGACGGCTATGATTCAAGTTTATGGCGCTACGATAAATGCGGGAAGCCGATAAAATTCAGCGATTACGGCAACACTAATTCCAAGTATGGCTGGGAAGTGGATCATATCATCCCCGTGGCAAAGGGAGGAACAGACGACCTTAACAATTCACAGCCGCTTCAATGGGAGAATAACCGGGCAAAAGGCGATGCCGTTACCTGGAACTGCTGATATGAAGCGGCAAGTCACCCCCAATGAGACAGGCCGCCCTGTCGGAAACGGCAGGGTGGGGGATATAAGGAAGGCACCGAGAATTTAGTGGGCAAGTTAAGTTGTTTTAACTAACGTTTTTATAGATAATATAGGCAATGGTGGAGGTTTTTGATGAATCAAAGATTGAGAGATATGGTACACAAGAATTTGGCTGAAACAGATTGTGATGTGGTTGATACTGTTTTTGAAGTGTGCAATGAATTGAACAGAGTTGAGGAAACTGCTGGTGAGCGAATAGAAACCAAGGCAATCTTCTTCTTCGGTATCGTGGGAGGCACAACGGTATATGCTACAGATAAGCTTGCTTTCACATCATGTTGGCAATGCATATTGTTCGCTGCCATCCTGCTATCCTTTGTGGCATCAATTGTCTGTTTGTTCTTTGCTATAAAACCTAGGAAATATCTTTGCTTTAACATGGACGATATTTTCTTAGATAAGATCCTCCAGAACGGGCATAATGGAAATTCTTGTCCAACACCACAATCACATCAGAGAGAATACAAGAAGTTCTTGCTGGAGCAGTATGCCGATAATATTGATTTCAATCATTCAGTTAGAGAGAGCAAAGCCAAATGGCTAATGTGGGGATGCATCCTATTCATGGTCGAATTGGGGCTTGTCACAATATTCTTCTTAATCGAAAAGATCGTACGATCATGAAAAAAGAAAACCCAGATAAACAAATAGCTGAACTCCTTGACGACATTCAGAAAACTTTATTTCAAGCTCAGAACAAACTTGAAGTGTTGACAGATTTATTGATTATTCAGTCCAGGCCAGTGCGTCCTGGGCCTGGAAAGAATGTAAGATATAAGATGAGGAGAGAGAACCCTATCTCGGCAAAAAATAAACAACATAAAGCTAAAGATTAGGAGGTTTGTATCGTGATGGAAAACGAAAAAGATATGCCAGTCGAGCCAAGTCAACCGACATCCGAACCTACTCCCCAGATACGCCCTGGCGAAGGGCAGCCGCTCACAAAAAGCGATAACCCCGAGATGCCTGCAACTCCTCTAACGCCAACTCCATCTCCCCTCCGTCCTGGTGAAGGGAAATTGATTACGGAACAAAAGAGTCCTTCAATTCCCGGAGTCCCCCCAACTATGGGGGCAGCGCCAATACGCCCGGGAGAAAGTGCAACGATCGAATTTGCAGCAGGTGGTGAAGCAAAGGGTAATGAAGCACATGGAATTGTCACAATTGATAGTGGTGAAGAATAGAAGGTGAGCCTGAGTTTATCTCAGAGTAAAGCATTTTAGTGGAAAGCAAGGAGGCTTCTTGCGAAAGCAAAAACAAGATGGCTTGATGAGAAAGTCATTGCCGCCAATTATGGACAATTTGCTTCTTGCAAGCATATTATTGTTCGGCGAATTATTCTCTCTTCACGGAAAACAATTTTCTTCATTCCTTTTTGACATTGAGGAAAAGCCTTATAGACCAAGTGCAAACACATTTTCACTTTTTAGCATACAGATCATAACTGTTGTATGTTTCGCGATGATCAGAGGAAGCAAACTAAAATATCCCTTAAAGTTCTTCCTTATGTCCTTTTTAGGCCTCGCAGCTTCGCTTGCAACCCAATTTAATGACAGTCGTTCTATTTTGATATTTTTTCTTCAACTTCTGCTGTATGCGACTGTTGCTATTATTGTAATGGTTGAACAGTACTTGGTTATGAACATGGACAAAGAGTTTTGGCAATTTATGTTTTCAAGCTCTCTCAAAACTGTAGGATTTGTATCAGCATTAGTTGCTGCGCTTTCTTATTTCCTTCGAACAATATCTGATAAAAACAACGAAAATGCTGAAGGATTCATCACGACTTTATTCTATCCGTTAGTAATAATGGCGGTATGCGTTGCCATTTTTACTTATTGGATCATTCTTCCATGTTGGGATCGAGTTGTTCAATACCACAGGATTAGCGACCGATAAAAAGTTGATAATCAAAAGGAAGGGCGATTAGAGCATTGACATATTCAAAGGACCAAATTATAGCTGGGATTTCTGATTGCATGAACAACAACGGCGTAAAGTGCTGGGAGGGTTGTTGCAGGTGTGAGTATTGGAATTATGCCCACAGCAAAAGATCCCTGCCGCCGAAGGATAAGAAGACTTGAAAGAATCCTTGCCTGAGAAAGATCAAAGTGGCGGGGCACGTAAGAAAAGGAGAGTACTTATGAAACTTAGAGAAATATTTAACAGAAGCCGAGCCGCTTGCGTTGGGATTGCCATACAAGTCCCAACAAGTACAGGTGTCCGTTTTGTCTGCTTTGGAAGTGGAGTTAATGTCCATCCTTCTGGAGCGGTAGTAACTGCAAAGCATGTAATTACATCATATTTTGATGACATAAAGAAGGAAAAAGCTGACTTTTCAAAACCCGTTAATCTCGATATTTATGTACTTTCAAGTTTCCAGGCAGATAGAGAATGGAGAATGTGGGCTACCAAACCTGTTGGCATTGCTCTACTGGAAAAAGTAGATGTGGCAGTTCTTAAAATAGCCCCCAAACCAGATGGGTGGCCTGCATTCGACTTTAAAGGAGATTTGGATGTTTGCGAAGGAGATGACATAGCTACCGTGGGTTATCCTCTTAGAAGCTATAGTGATACTAATGCTTTCCCAAACCTTTTTGCTGGGACTGTGAGTCAAGTAGAAAAAAGCTACGACGATAAGCAAAAAAAATGGGTTTGCGAGAAAATCACAATGGATATGTCAATCCATCCAGGGAACTCTGGTGGCCCTGTATTCAACGCAGAAACAGGAATGCTAATCGGCATCGTCGAAGCACAGAAGTTAAGAGCCAGCAAAATTGTAGAACAAATTGCCTGTGTGGCAGAAAGTGTTAAAGGTGGAGATAAAGATGTGCCACAAGTATGGACAAATATAAGTTACTGCATACCTGTTTCAAAATTTCGAAGAGAAGTGCAAGCAGTGATAGCAATGCCGCCATCAACGCCAGTTGCTGCACCTATACAATAGATATGCTTGTCCATAAATAAAAAGGAGGTACAAAATGAAACTGCCCGATAACCAAGTTCAGTATGTGGATTCAGCCGATGTTTCTGAAACGTTTGTTGATTCTCTCAATGCCGTAATGTTCGATGGACAAACAGGCAGGATAGAATTGTGTGTGACACGCATGGAACCCCCAACTCCCTCAACTCCACCTAAAGCAAAAAGATATCCAGCATGCAGATTGGTTCTTACACCTGAAGCATTTCTGAAATTGGCCAGTCAGCTTCAACAGCTTCTTGGTGCCTTGGAAAAAGATGGAGTAGTTCAAAAAATTCAAAAAAATATTAATGAATATAAGCATTGATCCCCCATGTCCCTGATCCTTCTCTCTCCTTCTTCTCTTCTTTCGATCTCCGACGGCGACACGCCGGAGGTGAAGATGGGTGTGCGGATGCTGGGCATCGACACGCCGGAACTGCACTTTCCGGGCACCGGTTCGCCGGACAGGCAGGACCCCATCATCGTCAAACTGCCCTCGACGGCGGCCTTTCAAAAACTGCCGAAGGCGCTGAGGGAATATCTTGAGCCCAGGCTAGAGGAAGCGGGAAGCCGCCAGAAGAAATGGGCGCTCCTGGCGAAGGCGGCGCTTGAAAGGATCGTGGAGGAGGGGCTAACAACCTACAAGATCACTGCTTCGGGTGAAAAGAAGAAGGGCAGGAGGAGGAAGATCTTCTTCGCGTGCGGTGAGGAGATCATCGACTGCTACGGAAGGATTCTTGCCTACGCGGGGCCTTTCATGACGAAGGAGGAGAGGGCGGCTCTCGGCCAGCCCGACACTTTCAACCTCAGGATGCTCAAAGAGGGGTTCGCCGTCTCGAACATCCACGGAACAAACCTTCCCAAAGAAGAGGATATAAAGCTGGTGATCGCGGCGGTGAAGAATGCCAAAAAGAAGAAGCTGGGCTATTGGGCTGAGAAGGATAAGATACTTCATGGCTACGAGTTTCGTTCCCTTGTCCGCATGGCGCAAGGGGAGAAAGGATTCAGGTACAAGGTGGGCAGCCTCGAAGACCACCTCAAGGGCGAAAAGATCCGATTGCTGAAGCCGGAAGAATATATAAGTATAGAAGAAGAGAACAGAGTGTTCTTTTAAGCAGGAGAGAGAAAATGGATTGCGAAATAACGAAGGAAGTATTAAAAGACTTTATTCTTCCTACATCTGTTGGTCTACTTGCCTATTTTCTTACGACAGGATGGGCTTCAAGGAATGATAGGAAAAATCAATCAAAACTTGGGATGGCAATTCTTGAAGCTTTTATGGAAGAAATCCGAAATGGAATTAGGATTATGGAATCACTTCAATCAACGGCTAAATCCAATGACTATAATATGCTACTATTTTCGAAACTTCCGCGAGGGAGCTGGGCAGGAATGGCGAGCATTCCTGATAGTGTGTTGCTCCGAATATTGGCAGTATCAAAAGACTTGCCTGAAGCGGGATATCCCGTTAGAGGCATCAAAATACATTGCAAGAACTACTTCGAGCATATATGCATCAATTACGACACTTTAATAGAGAAAGAGTTGCCGCGAGTAAAAAAACAGGGAGGCGACAATTGGTGTGATTTAGTGGAGCATTGCCTTGGACATGATGACGGTCTAATAGCAAATTCAAAAAAAGTATATCAAATGCTGGAAAATGCTCACAATGCTTTGAATAAAAATTCGAAAGCACGGCTGTTTCCCAAATAAGGAAGGAGCGATCATGCCTATTGAGATTATAGTCTGGGATGTCCAGCATGGAAATGCGATAACATTCAAAACTCCCGAAGGAAACTGCATTTGGTGTGACGCCGGTGCAGGAAGCTTCGATAATGGCGATGAATTTAGCCCATACAAACATATGAAGAATCCACAAATTGATCTCCTGGTATTGTCTCATCCACACGATGACCATTTGGCTGACTTTTGGAATATGCCGATGGAGAAAGTAACCAAATGTCTCCATAACCATACAATTTCAAAAACTTATCAAGACACCTTGGCAGTTACCGCTGAAGATCCCTACATCGCCGCAACGACTCTTATAAAGCTCTTTGCAAATGATAGAGAATTTCCGTGTGGATTGGTAGCCAGTATAGCTCAGCCAAATGAACGAACGCTTAGAATGTATGCCTTCTGGGCAAAGCAGGATATTGGTGAGAATCTTAATAATTATTCGGTTGTGGCATTCTTCTGCAAGGGTGAGAACGTAATATGCATTCCTGGTGATATTGAAGAAACAGGGTGGGATCACTTGCGAACAGCCTATGCGCCCGCTTTTGAGGAATTATTAAATAAGACAACAATTCTTGTTGCATCGCACCATGGTCGACAAAAAGGATGGTATTCGGAATTAGCGGAACTGTGCAATCCCGATATTGTTGTGATCTCAGATAGCCATGAAAAAGAAACAAGCATTACTTCTTCATATGATTACATTAGCAATGGCCATGAGGTTAAGAAGCGTGCGAGAAATGTAAGGGAAATGCTGGCTCCTCCAATCGTAGCTATAAAAAAATGTGTCAGCACTAGAGCCAATGGAGTCATCAAGATTTCAATGAGGGACAATGACTTTTCTGTCACTGTCGGGAAAGGCATCTAATGTCCCTCGGCTTGTCTCTCTCCGGCGGCGGTTCAAGGGCGGCGGCTTTTCACCGGGGCACGGTGAAGGCTCTTGAGGAGCTTGGTCTTGTTGAAAAGCTTTCCGTCGTTTCGACCATCTCGGGCGGCTCGATCTTCGGGGCGGCGTGGATGGCTTCAAGAAAGAGGGGGGAGGATACAGGCCGGTTCCTTGAGGAAATGGGGCGGGAGCTTGGGAAGGGCTTCATCGGCCGTTCCATAAGGCCGAGGGCGGCCAAGATGCTGGTTCCGGGACTTACCCGGACAAATGTCCTTGCCGATACCTTCGATTCGATATTCTTCAATGGGATGAAGCTGGGCGATATTCCCGACAGCCCGAGGCTCTGCATGAATGTATCCGTCCTGAACAACGGCCACCTGGGTAAGTTCACGAAGGGCGAGTTCAAGTGCGCGGGAATAGCCCCTCACGAACGTCCGCGATCATACTACGAGCCCGTGAAGATGGAGGAGTACCCGCTCTCGCTCGCGGCCACCGCTTCGGCGGCATATCCGGGCCTTCTTGCCCCGATCTATCTGAAGCGGGGAAAGGGAGGAATTCCTGAAGGATGGGGCAGGGACGGCCTGAAGGACCATTCGAGATTCGCGCTGGTTGACGGAGGTGTCCTCGACAATCTTGGTGTCCAGTCCTTGCTGAGTACGAAAAGCGGGCTCTCGTGCTGGGACATCATCGTTTCGGACGCTGGAACGAGGGAGGAGCTGTGGAAACCCCGGAACATCGCGGTAAAAGCTTTAAAATCCGCCTGGGATACGGCGTGCGCGGGGGTGGGCGTCGGTATCGGTTGGATCTCCATTGGCGATCTTTTGAGGGTCAACAAGGTCATGTTCAATAAAGAAGTGAGGCAGATGAGGCATCACCTCTTCGACGAGCAGGAGAAGAGCTGGATGATGGCGGCGATTGAGAGCGGCAAGGCGGATGAGGCGCTGATGGAGTTTGTGGGGCGCGAGCGGGGGAGCCACGGGGCAAGGGAGAGAAGGAAGATCCTCTTCATTAAGATCAACCAGTTTTGGGATTCGATGATAGGCCATATCCCGAATTGGCGGCTGAGGGAACTAGCGGACCGCGCCGGGGTGAAACCGGGCAATTATCCCGATAGGGCGAATACTAAGGAAATGGAGCTTTTCCTTGCCGGATGCGGCGTCGATCTTGCCCCCGCGAAGGATATCTATAAGAAGATGGGTGGGGATGAGGCGGTCAGAAAGGCCAACGACGTCCCCACAAGTTTTTCAAAGCTTCCTGCGGAAAGCATCGACATCCTTAACAGCCATGCCCTCTGGCAGGCCAATGCCCTTTTCAGGATCTATTGGAAATGACCGCGCCTGAAATCGTCATTCGGGTCGCCGGGCCTTCGGATGTGGCCCTCGTGGGAAATCTGGCAAGGGGAGTCATCAGGACATCCTATGCCGTGGCATATCCGCCGGGGGCGATCGCCTTCTTCCTCGAATACCATTCCGACGACGCGATTGGCAAGAGGATCTTTTCAGGCACCGTCCTTTTGGCCGAAATGAACGGCGAGGCGGTAGGCACGGGATCGCTGGTCGGGAACGAAATCTGCGGTGTATTTGTAAGGCCGGACATGCAGGGCCGGGGGATAGGCGGCATCATAATGGACAGGCTGGAGTCGATCGCGGAGGAGAAGGGGGTTCGGCTGATTGAGCTCAGTGTTTCGCTGGTTTCAAAGGATTTTTACGAAAAGAGGGATTTTATAATCACCCGGTCGGCATCGATCGATGTCGGGGCAGGCGAGAGGCTGGACTACTTCGAGGCGTTCAAGGCGCTTTGATCGGGGGCGCGGGCCAGGGAACCTCGCACCATGCCCTATCCTTGTATCCGTGGAGCTTTGTCAAGACCGTCAAAAGATCGAAGGGGACAATAGGCTTGGTAAGGTAGGCCTGGGCCCCCAGGTCGAAGGCCCTCTTGATGTCTTCCTCCTTCCGGTCGGAGCTGATCATGACTACCTTGGCGAGGTTGAGCTTCGGCAAGTTCCTTATGATCTTCAAAAGTTCGAAACCGTCCATCGAGGGCATCACGGCGTCGAGGAGGATGATCTCGGCGTCCTCATTCGCCATGACAAGCGCGAGCCCTTCTCTGCCATCGTATGCGTGGAGGATCTCTGTTCCCTGCTGACGCCAGCCGAGGAAAACAAGTTCGTACATCTTGTGGAACATTCTTGAATCTTCAACGATCAGGATCTTTTCCGGCACCATCTTCGTCCCCAGGGTGAATAGAGAATCATCCGTATTGTCGAAGCGGTTTACCTCATCCTTCCGGGATTTTAAAACAGTACTGCCAAAAAATCAACATGGAGGAGCAACAGGAATCAGGATTCCGGAAATGGAACGGGAAAGGGATTTGGACATCCCGCGTGCGGATAGCGTCCTTTTAAGCCAATGCGGGAAAGAGCTCCGGTTCGGGTAGAAATTACGGGCGGTTGAAATCGCTTTTGTTTACTTGATAAAAACAATCTTGACAACGGGAAAATATTAAGATAACCTAGCTTCCGGATGAGATAATACCGCAAAAATAAAGTGGATGGTGTCGTGTATCCCCGCGCCGAGCGGAGGAGAAGATGCCTGAGGTATTTGACCCGGGCCCTTCCAGCCCGGGGTCATGATAATTCCGGAGGCACGGTGTCGGAAATAAAAAGGTGCCCGCTATTGTCTCATAATCTGGGACCTCCAGAATTAGGGCAGTCTCATCCTACGAAGCGGTACTGCTCTAATGCCGTTCATCCCACACGTATCCTCGTGGGATGAACGGTTCTTTTTTTTCGCATGCGGTGAGATATGTCCTGAATAAGGAGTCTTCATGCCAGCTCTGGTTCTTCATCCGTCGAAGTCATTGATGGTCGGGAGCGGCGGCTCTCCGGTCATCGACATGAGAATGAAATTGGTCGGGATCGACACGCCGGAACCGCGCTTCCCGGAAGGCTTGTCTTCGCAAAGGTATGATGAGGCCCTCTTGAGATTGCCTGCGACAGCGCCCTTTCAAAACCTGCCCGGGGAACTCAGGAAGCACCTCGAGTCAAGGCTTGAAGGCGCGGGGACCAGGCAGAAGAAGTGGTCGCTTCCGGCGAAGCATGCGCTTGAGAGGATCGTTGAAGATGGGCTGAGGGTGGAGGGAAATCCCTCTCCGGCTCCCCCTTTGCCAAAGGGAGAGGGCGCGACTGTGAAGAAGAAAGGAAAAAGAAGGAAGTTGTTCCTGGCCGTCGGCAGGGAAAGCTTCGATTGCTATGGGAGGCTTTTGGCTTATGTCGCTCCTTACATGTCGAGGGAGGAGAGGGAACAGGAGGGCCATCCCGAGACCTTCAACCTGAGAATGGTCAGGGAAGGGTGGGCCGTTTCTTGCATCCACGGGGGGAACATGCCGAAAATAAAAGATCTGGCGCTGGTAGTTTCGGCCGTGAAAGAGGCAAGGCGCGAAATGCGCGGGTTCTGGGCCGAGAGAGAGAAGATGCTTCACGGTTACGAGTTCAGGGCGCTGGTCAGGATGTCGAGGGGTGAAAAAGGGTTCCGCTACCGCGTGGCAGACCTCAGGGACCATCTGCTGGGCAGAAGCATGCATCTGCTTCCCGCCGAGGAATACGTCGGCATCGATGAAGAGTACCGGGTCTTTTATTAGCGGTTGTCGAATAATACGACGATCGGGGCAAGCCCATCCTATTCAGCGGTCTTGCCCCTTACCAGTTCCTCCCCCCTGTTAAGGGATAGATGAACCGGTTCTATTAACGGACAACAGGAAAAATTATTCCGTGACGGAAGTCACATTTTTTTATTCCGGCCGCCGCCCCGTGGCGTGATGCTTGGTGCTGGCGGTCGTAGGTTCAGATCTCCTTCCTGTTGAATTTCAGGCTCAAGATAGGAACTACATCCTTGTTGCCGGTTATGGGGTCAACCCTCTCTATCCCGTTCCTGCTCAGATCTTTAGTGTCGTAGGCAGGAATTATGATCTCCTTGAAGATGTGTCCTGCCGCGTTGGTGGCACGTTCTTCTTCGGTGGGGTGAACCAGCAGGAGAAAGGTATCGTTGGCATACTGGCCGAGCATGATGGTGGGGGATATTTCCTGGAAAGCGTTATGAAGCTTCCACGCGAGGGTGTGGATAAGGTCCCTCATCTTGGCGGTTCCGTATTTTTGTTCGAAGACGCTTCTTTCTTCTTCGTCGAAATCGAGGCTAATCAGGACACATTCACCGCCTGCGTCAAGCCTCAGGAGGGTTTCCTTTTCAACTACTGAGGCGTCATGAAGCCCAGTCCATGCCACACTCCTTTTTCCTTCTTTCGATTCCTTGAGAAGCCTTTCGACCAGGTCCGTCAGTTCTCTCGACTCGTAAGGCTTCGTCACATAGGCGTCGGCGCCGCAGTCGTAACCCCATGAAATGTCGTCCCTTGTATTCTTTGCGGTGAGCAGCACGACGGGTATCCTTGCCAGTTCGGGGTCCCTCTTGAGGTCGCGGCATACGGTGTACCCGTTCTTTTTCGGCATCATCACGTCGAGGATAATAAGCTCCGGCTGATGTTCTTTTACGGCGGCTTCCGCTTCTTCTCCGTCGAAGGCAGTGAAGACCTTGTGTCCTCTTAGCTCGAAATCCATCTGAAGGACTTCCACGAGGGACTGGTTGTCGTCTGCTACAAGAATTCTTCCCGGCATCATTACCTCCTTATAAGCGGAAAGCGCATGGCGATCTTGGTGCCTCTTTGCTTTTCACTTCTGCATCCTATCAGGATTCTGTCCTTTTCTTCAATAGGGGAGATTATCTTAACGGTCCCTCTAAGCCTTTCGACGATGTTCTTCACGATCACCAGCCCGAATCCGGTGCCGGCTATGATATCCCTCGTATTGCCCGCCCTGAAGAATGGTTCGCCGACCCTTTCAAGATCTTCTCCGGGTATTCCGATCCCGTCGTCTATAACGTCAAGTGCTATGGTATCACTCTGTTCTTTAAGCATGATTCCTATGTTTCCTCCGACGATGCCGTACTTTATCGCATTTCCGATTATATTGGCCAGGAGTGTTTCGACCATCCCGGCGGGGCCTAGAACATGGCATTCCTGGAGGTCGCGTCGAATGATTATTTTCTTCGCCGCGGCAAAGTCTTCTTTCTCGCGGACAGTGTTTTCGATGTATTCCTTGAGGGGTATCCAGGAGTCGTTTACCGTTCCGAGGATGGCCTTTCCATAAGAGGAAACATCTTCAAGGATCTGTTTCATGGAAAGGCTGCTCCTATATAGAAGGTCCGCGAGACGTTCTTGATGTTTGTTGGCCAATTTTCCCGATCTTTCGGAATGAAGGAGGTCCGCAGCGTTTAATATAGCAGTCAGGGGGTTTTTGACCTCATGGGTCACAAGAGAGAACAGGTTTTTTCTGTTGTCGATTTCTTTCTTCATCTGCGTGAAGTCTGACGAAGTGATGAAGTAGAGATCCGGCTCGATCTCGGCCACAAGGATGTCGATCGTCGCATCATCGATCAAGACTGGCGCTCTTGCAGGTTTCTTTTCCTCTCTTACTTTTTCTATGAGGGCAAAGAGAGTGATGCCTGGCTCCTTGGACCGGAGGATGACTTTTTCCGTTGTTTCAACCTTTGTTATGCTCAGTTGGGATCTTGCGGCCTTGTTTACGAACAGAAGTTCGCCGTCGTACTTGACGAGGACAGTTCCGGTCTCAAGGTAGTCGAGAATCAGCTGTTGCTTACTAGTCTGTAGAGCGAGAAGGTTGAAGGCGGTCCCGATATCTTCCGCCTTTCTGAACGCTTCCTGTGTCTGATCTTTTGCCTTGCCAAGTATGGAGTAGTATTCAGCAAGGTGGCTGAGGATCCCGTTTGTCGTGACGCCTATCTGTTCCAGGGTGGCGAGAATAAAAAAGACCGGCAGTCCGTTTTCGGCACAAAATCCTGAAAAGGTAAAGAAGCTACTTGAGGGAATCTTGAACCTTCCGGCAATTTCCATAATGTCTTGACGGGAAAGTGATAGTGTTCCCTCGCTGTTTCTTTCGAATAAAATCAGGTCTTTCGGCAGGGTCTTAGTCGTAGCGGTACCGCTTGCGTCCACAGCAGAGAGGATGTAAGTCTTGTTGGTTCCAGTGCCTACGATGATTGTGTAAAAACCGGGAAAAGAGGAAAAGAGATGGGCGAGGCGATCCGCAATAGTCGTCGGCGTTTCTATTGAGAGAACGGCGGCTGTTTTGGAAAGGAAATCCTGGTACTTGTCGAGTTGAGTCGGAGAAAGAGGTGACCTCGGGGATCGAGCCATGCTGTCGATAGCTTGAGCGAGGAAAGGCGCCAGTTCATGAGCTTTGCTGATTGAATCCACGGCTACGATCCAGTATCCTTTCTCTTCAACGTCATCCCTATTAACTTTCAAAGGAAGGAGGTGGCAGCTTTTACCTCCGGCGGACAGCTGCCTCTTGTCGCTTTTTTCCTTGATCGCGTTAAGTTGTTGAGAAGTCAGGGTTTCAACATTGCCATCTGGTAAAAACGTACAATACCTTTCCTTGCCTGTTCGCCAGATGAACCTGCGCTGGAAATCGCCGCAGGAGCCGGCAGCTTCGTAGATAGAGCGTAGGAGATCCTTTGTCGTTCCGTTTCCTGCCAATCCACGGAAAAGATCAAGGATAACAGCCCTGTCTTCCATCGTTCCCTCTGAAACAAATGATATATCAAGTTTATTGCAGATTCAAGTTGTTTCTGCTTTGAATAACAATCTTGAACAAGTAGGCTTCATGTGATAATTTTAAGATGCTAGGGACTATGGTGTCGAAAGAAACCTTGCAGGGATCAAGTTGGTTGACGGAGAAGAACGATGGTGCAATTCAGGAACAGGGAAAAAGAGATATTGTTCAAGGTGGTTTATTACGGCCCCGCTCTCGGCGGCAAGACAACAAATCTTGAAGTGCTTCACAAAATCACCGATCCGGATGGGCATACAACGCTTACTTCCCTGAAAACGGCTGAGGACAGGACGCTGTTTTTTGACCTTCTTCCGTTCGATCTTGGGGAGATCCAGGGATATCACATCAGAGTTCAGGTATATACCGTTCCCGGGCAGGTCCATTACAATACGACAAGGAAAATTGTTCTTTCTGGTGCTGATTCGATCATTTTTGTCGCGGATTCCCAGCCTGCCAAAATGAAAGACAACTATGTGTCATGGGAGAATATGAAGGCGAATCTTATGGCCAATTCGATGAACCTTGAAACGATTCCAGTAATCATACAGGGTAACAAGCAGGATCTTGCCGGAGCTGTGGGGGAGGAAACGCTGCTCAAGGGTATGCAGCTCAAGGAGACCTTTGAAGTTGTTCTTTCCTCGGCTTTGACTGGCGAGGGAGTCGTGGAGACATTCAAGAAAGCCGTGGTTAAAAGTCTTGTCGCTTTTTCTGATAGGTTCAAACTTAAACAGAAGGGAGTGACAGGAGAAAAGCTTGAATCAAGTCTGGACAAATTTTTCGAGCCATTCAAGGAGAGAGTCCTGGCAGAGGAGGATAAAAAGATTCCATCCCTTGAGGCGACGGTCCCCCTTGTGGGCATGTCTGAAGAGGAACAGCTCTCAGCCGCATTGAAATCCACGACAGAGATCGCGGAGCAATATAATGAAGTTGAAAGACTCTCCAATTTCCTGTCAGCAAGGCTTGAAGAGATGAAGATCCTCCACGAAATAGGATTGAAATCAGAGAATATTAATAATCCTGAGGAATTGGCGGTCGTTTCTTTGCGTGCGCTTTCAGGATTCAAGAAGAATCTTTCTTATACGTTGTTTAAACTCGAAAAGGGCGGGATCAAACCAATTCTCTTAATTGGGCATGGGGCAGACCCATTGTTTCAGTTAGGGAACACTTCAGTCGGGAATTTCGCTGTTGGATTGATAGAAAAAAAGGAACCCGAGAGGCTTGATGATCTGGAGCTTCGACTGGAAGAAGTTACCGGGCAGATATTTCCACTCCCCAGCTCAGTGATATCTTTATTTCTTGGAAAAAAGGAAACCCCCCTTTATGCGATTTTCGCCTACTCTGCTGTAAAAACTGGATTGAGCAGTTACGACGAGAAATTCCTTCGTTTGTTCCAGGACATGGTTTCATCGAAAGTGGCAGCCGCCGAGCTCTTTCTTGAGATAAAAAAATGCAATGATGAGCTTGAGAGGAAGGTTATTGAGAGAACTGCCGAACTGTCCGGGACCGTTGAGAAACTGAAGGAACTGGATGAGATAAAAAAAGCTTTTCTTAACAGCGTTTCGCACCAGATAATAACGCCGCTGACCAACATTAAGACTAGAAACGATTTTCTCGTCCGTCATCCGGAGATGTGGCCTCAGAAGGGGAGGGAATTTCTGCTGGATATGGGAGGAAGCATCGAAAAACTTCAGTCGTTGATCTCCGACCTGCTCTCCTATAACTGCATCAAGGAGCCGATAACGGGGGAGAACTGCAATATGGGGACTGTTCTGGAAAATGAGCTATTCTCATTTGCGGGGAAACTTGGGGAGAAAAAGATCAAGGTGAGCACGCAGAAGGAAGGGGAACCCGTCGAATATCCTATCAATCGTGAGGATACTGCTCTTTTGATGCGACAACTTCTTGATAACGCGATAAAGTATTCTCCGATGAACAGCCAGATAAAAGTGTTTCTCATCAACGAAGAGAAAAGAGTGATTTTTTCCGTTCGGGATTACGGCCCCGGCTTTCCCAAGGAAAAGCGGGAGTTTCATCATGAGCCCGTTTCGGACAAGTCTCCTGGGGCGCAGGCGTTCGTTGGGGACGGTCTCGGCATGGGGTTGTTTTTTGTTAGAGAGATACTTTCAAAATATAGAGGATCGATGCACATTGACGACATGAATCCGGGTACCAATGTCCTTGTGGAGTTAGGGCGCAGATAAAGGCAAGTAATTCCCGCCTGCTTGCTGAACAAGTTCAGATACATGTGAGACAAAAGTGATATAAAAGAGGGGTTTGATGAAAGAGAAAGGCCTCTCTGATGAAGATGTTCTGGACATGGAAAGGATTTGGGAAGATTTCTGCGAAAGCTCCGGCGGAGCTTTCGCAGAAAGAGCTCGACCGGCTAAGGGCAGTCGAGTTATTCAGTAAGACGCGGGATGTCGGGCTGGTGTGTTCCCTGTTCGGGATAAGCCGAGCTACTTTGTACAGGGTCTTGCATCGTTTCAATCCCCGGAATCTGATGTCCTTGAGGGACAAATCCAAGAAGCCAAAACACCTGAGGGTTCCCGAATGGCCGTTAGAGCTTATTTTGGCGGTTAGGGGCCTTCGGGAAGAATGGCCGGGTATCGGGAAAGACAAGCTCGTAAAACTCTTGCGAGATGAGAAAGGCATTCATGCTTCAGCCTCAACGGTTGGAAGGATTATAGGTTATCTCAAGAAGAGAGGCGAATTGGTTGAACCAAGAAGAAACGGCATCTCACCAAAAAGACGGGAGAAAAGGCCGTACGCCACAAGAAAACCCAGAGAATACCAAGCCTTAGCCCCCGGAGACCTTGTTGAAGTGGACACGATGGATATAAGGCCGTTGCCCGGGATCGTAATGAAGCAGTTTACGGCAAGAGACATGGTGTCCAGATGGGATGTGTTAATGGTTCGTACCAGGGCAACGGCCAATACAGCGAGCGAATTCTTGAAGGTCCTCGCGGAAAGAATGCCTTTCGAAATAAAGGCTATACAGGTTGACGGCGGTTCCGAGTTCCGTGCGGAGTTCGAAGAATCTTGCCGCCAGATGGGAATACGGCTCTTTGTCCTCCCACCCAGAAGCCCAAAGCTCAACGGCTCTGTCGAACGGGCCAACAGGACTCACACCGAGGAGTTCTACGAGTTCTATCATGGGTCCTGGAATGTTGCAGAACTGAACGACGCTCTCAGGCTGCATGAGATAAAATACAACACCAGAAGGCCGCATCAGAGCCTCGGACAGATCACCCCGTTGAAATTCCTCCTCGACAATGGCATTATTGATTCTTTCCATCACCCCGCTTTGTCTCATATGTAGTGAACGAGTACACTTGCTTTATTTTTTTACTCTTTTTGCTATAATTGCCGTTGGAGAAATTTTTTGGAGGTCGGAAGATGAAAAGAACGATTGTAGCGATGTTTCTGGTCATTGTAAGCTTTTTTGCCTTCTCTCAGCAGAAAAGCGAGCCCAAAACGGGAGCACAGCCACAGAAGAAGGAGGCAGCGGTTACAATGGACAAAGACACCCTCGTAGTGTTCGAAACGGACCTTGGAAAGATAGTCTTCGAGTTCTTCCCCGACAAGGCCCCCGGCCACGTCAAGAACTTCATCGAGCTTTCTCAGAGCGGTTTTTACAACGGCACCAGGTTCCACAGGACCGTCCCGGGCTTCATGATCCAGGGCGGAGATCCGAACACGAAGGTCGACGACCCGTCGAAGCCCTGGGGCACCGGCGGCAATGTCGGTCCTGACGGCAGGGAGAAGATGCTCAAGGCGGAGTTCAACGACGTCCACCACGCCAGGGGAGTCCTTTCCATGGCGCGTTCGAGCGATCCGGATTCGGCATCCAGCCAGTTCTTCGTCTGCGTGGCTGACGCGGGTTTCCTCGACAGGAAGTACACCGCGTTCGGCAAAGTTATAGAGGGCATGGAAGTGGCCGACAAGATCGTGAGCGCGCCCGCCGGCCCGAAGGGTCCCAGGGACCCGGAGGGAAGCCGCCCCGTCAAGCCGGTCTCGGTAAAGAAGGCTTACGCGATCAAGCGTTCCGAGTACAAGCCCGCGGCAGCACCGGCAGCTCCGGCGAAGTAGCGGAGAAGGGAGGAACAAGATGTTCAGGAAATACGCGTTAGTGTCAGTTGCTCTCCTCGTTATCGGGGCCGCCTTCATGCTGACGGGCTGCCTCGGTTCCAAGACCGTGACCATCGCCGTGGCGATGCCGCTCACGGGAGAGGACGCGGAGGAAGGAAAAAGCATAGTCAACGCCGTCCAGCTCGCCGTGGATGAAGTCAACGCCAAGGGCGGCCTGTTCGGCAAGCCCGTCCAGCTTGTCACGAAGGATGATCACGGCTCGACCGAAACGGCAGCCAAGGTGGCCGGAGAGCTTTGCGACGACAAGGTCGCGGCTGTGATCGGCCACTATACTTCAAGCTGCACGCTGGCGGCGAGGGATATCTATTTCACGAGGAAGATAATCATGATGACCCCTTCCTCGACCAATCCCGCGGTCACCGACGGCATCTACCCGACGATCTTCCGCGTTTGCGGAAGGGACGACAAGCAGGGCGAGGCGGCGGCCGAACATGTCGCCGCGGCGTGGCCCGACGCCAAAGTCGCGCTCATACACGACAACAGCTCTTACGGAAAGGACCTCGCTGACAAATTCCTCTCCATCTTTTCGGCGAAAACCAAGAAGGAATCGGTCCTTTACACCCATTTCGACCGCTCGGTGGTTGATTTCGAGCCGGTGGTGAAGGAGCTGAAAGAGAAAGAGCCGACGGTCATCTACTTCGGCGGACTGTTCCTGCAGGGCGCGGAACTCCTCAAAGCCATAAGGAGCGCGGGGATCAACGCGCTTTTCGTTTCCGGCGACGGCTGTTGGAACGAGGAGTTCATCAAGAGGGCCGGAGCTCTGTCCGAAGGCTGCCTGGCGACCTTCAACCCCCAGCCGGAGGGCACGAGCGAAGGCAAGGCGTTCGCGAGGGAGTACAAGGCCAAGTTCGGGGACGATCCCCATCCCTATTCCCTGTTCGCATATACCGCGGCGAAGATAATCATCGCAGCGATCCAGAAGGCCGGGTCCAAGGACCCGATCGCGGTCGCACAGGTCATAAGGTCCCAGCAGTTCGACACGCCGTTCGGGCCGATGAGTTTCGACCAGAAAGGTGATCCCAGCGAATCGCCCTGGACCGTGTGGCAAGTGGAGAACGGGAAGTTCGTGACCGCGCCCAAGCCGGTGCCGCCGCCCGCCGCGGAGACTCCTCCGGAGAAGTAAACAGTTACCGACAGAGGGGCTTCAGGAATTCGAAGCCCCTTTTTTTTGTTCCGGCGGATATTTTTATTGAAGCTGTTTAGTGGAGGTCAAAGTGCTTGCGGTTCATTATCCCTCTGAATGGATGAAAGAGCCTTTCATGAAAGAATTATGCTCGGTGACGGGGCTTGTCTTCGTGCCCTACGGGCGCCCCGATTCCCTCGTGATGATACCTTCCGCGGTCAATGTCGTAATGCTCGAACGCGCCGACGACAAGTTCGCGGAGGGAGCCGTCCCCCTTATCAGGTCCGATTCGCCGATCCAGGGGTGGATGACTGTCCCCGAGTTCGACGCCGCCAGGATCGTCGAGGTGCTGCAGAAAGAATACGACGCGTGCTTCGAGAAGGCCAAATACGACGAGGGCAGGGACGACATCGTGAAGGCGCTGGAGCAGGTCAGCATAGCGCTCACCATGGAGAGGGACCATGAAAGGCTCCTTTCGCTGATACTCGAAAAGGCGAGATTCCTCTCGAGGGCTGACGCCGGCAGCCTCTACCTTATCGAACAGCCGAAAGGGGAGGGGGCGGAGCCGAAGCTGAGGTTCGTCCTCGCCCAGAACGACTCGATCCCCATATCCTTCGAAGAGAAGGTGATGCCGCTCAGCGAGAAGTCTATATCGGGGTTCGTCGCGCTTTACGGGGAGACCCTCAGGATCGAGGACGCGTACCGGCTTCCCGAGGGCGCACCATACAGCCATAACAGGAAATACGACGAGGAAATAGGATACAGGGCGAAATCGATGCTCGTCCTTCCCATGAAGAACTCGCGCGGCGAGACGATCGGCGTCCTCCAGCTCATCAACAGGAAAAAGCTGAGGGAGACGGTCCTGACGCCCGGGAGCGTGGAGGAGAACGTCCTCACTTTCGACAACAGGATCCTCGAACTGATGAGGAGCTTCTCCAGCATGGCGGCTGTCGCGATGGAGAACAACGCCCTCATCAAGAGCATAGAGAACCTCTTCGAGGGATTCGTGCAGGCTTCCGTCCACGCGGTAGAGCAGAGGGACCCCACCACATCCGGCCATTCCCAGAGGGTATCCATCCTGACGCTTTCGCTCGCCGAGACCGCCGACAGGGCCGACTTCGACCCTTTCAGGGATGTGCGCTTTTCAGAGAACGACATGCGCGAGATCCGCTACGCCTCTATCCTGCACGACTTCGGGAAGATCGGGGTGAGGGAGAACGTCCTGGTGAAGGCCAAGAAGCTCTACCCGAGCCAGTACGACGAGATAATGATGAAGCTTGAGATCGCGAGGCTCTCGAAGGAGCGTGAGTTCCTTATGGAGCAGCTCGGGCTTTTCGAGAAGGGTGCGGCTACCGAAGAGAACATCGGCATGCTGAAAGAGCATCTTCTCGACCATATCCGGGAGATGGACGGGATAGAGGCCATCGTCAAAAGGACCAACGAACCGACCGTCCTGCCGGAGGGCGATTTCAGGTTCCTCCAGGACCTCGCGAAGGTGACGTTCAGGACGACGAAGGGCGAGACGCTTCCTCTGCTCACGGCCGACGAGATCAAGATACTTTCGATACCGAAGGGGACGCTGACCGACGAGGAGCGCCTGGAGATCGAGTCCCACGTTACCCACTCCTTCGACTTCCTGAAAAAGATACCGTGGACGGAGGATTTCAGGAACATACCCGACATCGCTTACGCCCACCACGAGAAGCTGAACGGCCAGGGCTACCCGAGGAAGCTCTCGTCGCCTCTCATTCCCATCCCCTCGAGGATGATGGCTGTCGCGGACATATTCGACGCGCTGTCCGCTTCGGACAGGCCTTACAAGAAGGCCGTCCCCATCGAAAAGACCCTGGACATCCTCCAGATGGAGGCGAAGTCGGGACAACTCGACACCGACATAGTGAAGCTTTTCATCGACGCGAAGATCTACGAGAAGACCCTCCACTTGAGAAGGGTCGTTTAGAAGAGGGGGAACATGATCTCTATCCAGCTGGAAACGAAAGAGAGGATGCAGGTCCTCGACCTTACGAAGGACCTTGTGAGGATCGCAAAGAACTGGGGAAAATCCGGGCTCGTCAACATCTACTGCCCGCACACGACCGCAGGGCTGACCGTGCAGGAGAACTACGACCCGTCGGTGAAGGAAGACCTTCTGACGACGCTCGAGAGGCTGATTCCGCGCAACTTCGGATACAAGCACTCCGAGAACAACGCCGACGCGCATATAAAATCGGTCCTCTGCGGGGTCTCGCTCAACCTGCCTGTGTCTGCGGGACATCTTTTGATCGGCAGATGGCAGGGCGTTCTGTTCCTGGAGATGGACGGCCCGCGCAAGCGAGAGGTCTACCTGACCTTCATCGAATCGGAAGAATGAGTGCCCGCCTTGCGGGAATTGAAAAATGAAAGTTGAAAATTGAAAAAGGAAAAATTGATGAAGGGACTCGCGGAGCGCGCCCAATTGAGAAAAAAAATATTCATCGAATCGGAAGAGTGATTGTCCGCTTCGCGGGAATTGAAAGCAGAAAATTGAAAATTTCTGGCTTCAGGCTTGAGATTATATTTCTCCAGCTTGTTCTTTTTCGGAGCGAGACTTATAATTAAACCTTGATAATGGGGGCAGTAAAATGAAGAAGATAGCTTTCTGCATCGTGCTTGGATTAACGATGATATTTGCGGGGACTTTAGTTGCCAATGTGCCGTATACTGGTTCAACTGAAGAAATGGCGGAAGCAGCCCCAAGCAATCCTTACCTTCTAAAAGATATATTTCCGGAAGGAGATACAATTTGTGATGGAGGAGGGGATATATGGGGTGGTTTATTTAGCGATTATTGTCCAGCGGCAAGACTGGTAAAGGGATCAGGCAACAGCATTTATTTTGTTCAGAACGATATGTATCATGGAGAGGAAGTATGGATAAGCGACGGCACGGAATCAGGAACCCATCTCGTAAAAGACATTGGTCCTTGCGCCAATTCCTCAGAATACGTCGAACCACCCATATTGCTCGCCAGCATAAATGGGATCTTGTTATTTGTAGCAGGTGATGGAACTCCTAGATCCCTCTGGAGAAGCGATGGGACTGAAGAAGGCACCTCAATAATCGGCAACATTCTGCCGATCAATGATGGGTGCTGCATAACCCCAGAGTATTATGAGGAAATTGATGGAGTGCTCTTTTTTTCAGCAACCAACGGAACGGATGGTTATGAACTGTGGAAAAGCGACGGGACAGAAGCAGGCACTGTTCTTGTTAAGGATATCAACAGCGGGGCCTCATCGTCTTATCCAGAATATCTTACCAATGTAAATGGAACGCTGTTCTTTGGAGCATCTGATACGTTGTGGAAAAGCGACGGGACAGAAGCAGGCACATTGCTTGTAACAACCTCAACGTATGATCCAGAATATCTTACCAATGTAAACGGGACATTGTTTTTTTCCGCTAACAACGCAACGAATGGCACAGAGCTGTGGAAAAGCGACGGAACAGAAGCAGGCACTGTTCTTGTTAAGGATATCAACAGCGGGACTGAGCCCTCTTATCCATCTTATCTTACCAACGTAAACGGGACGCTGTTTTTTTTCGTGTACAACGAAACGGGGGAGATTGAACTATGGAAAAGTGATGGGACAGAACCCGGCACTATTAAGGTAAAAAATGTAGATATTAGCTTTAATTCTAATCCTAATATGATTGGCGTGAACGGGACTGTTTTCTTTATGAATGCTGATAATAATTTGTGGAAAAGTGACGGGACTGAACAAGGGACATTAATGGTAAAGGACTTTTACAATATTTATTATATGACGAGTATGGAGAACAAATTGTACTTGATCGCGGGTAATGCCGCCGGAAATGGCTTATGGGAGAGTGACGGAACGGAAGAAGGAACAACAATTATTAAAAATGTGGATTTCGAAGATTCTTATTGGCTTCCCCGTCCATCAGGACTGGTTAATGTGAACAATTTATTATATTTTGCTGGTGATGACGGCACCTCTGGAATGGAATTATGGAAAAGCGACGGAACAGAAGCCGGAACGCTTATGGTAAAAAATGTTTCATATTGTCCGGATGGAAATATTTTTGGGCTTGCTGTTATGGAATTAATGATTAACTTTATAGGAGATGATTCATTACATGGAAGAGAGCTGTGGAAAAGCGACGGAACAGAGGCAGGCACTGTTCTTGTGAAGGATATCAACAGCGGGACTGCCTCATCTTATCCATATTATCTTACCAACGTAAACGGGACGCTCTATTTTTCCGCGGACAACGGATTAAATGGCACGGAGCTCTGGAAAACCGACTGGACAGAAGCAGGCACTATTCTCGTTAAGGATATCTATAGCGGGACCTCATCATCTTATCCGGAAAATATTACTAATGTAAACGGAACGCTTTTTTTTCGAGCGAACAACGGATCAAATGGATATGAATTATGGAAAACCGACGGAACAGAGGCAGGCACTGTTCTCGTGAAGGATATTAATAGTGGGACTGCATCGTCTTCACCAAGTGGTTTTACCAACGTAAACGGAACGCTTTTTTTTCGAGCGAACAACGGATCAAATGGATATGAATTATGGAAAAGCGACGGAACAGAGGCAGGCACTGTTCTTGTGAAGGATATATATAGCGGGACTTCCTCCTCTTCACCAAGTGATTTTACCATTGTAAATGGAACGCTATATTTTTCTGCGGACAACGGAACAAATGGCAGGGAGCTTTGGAAAACCGACGGGACAGAAGCTGGCACTGTTCTTGTGAAGGATATATATAGCGGGACCTCATCGTCTTCACTAAGTGGTTTTACCATTGTAAACGGAACGCTCTATTTCTCTGCGAACAACGGAACAAATGGATCAGAGCTTTGGAAAAGCGACGGAACAGAGGCAAGCACTGTTCTTGTGAAGGATATATATAGTGGGACCTCATCGTCTTCACTAAGTGGTTTTACCATTGTAAACGGAACGCTCTATTTCTCTGCGAACAACGGAACAAATGGATCAGAGCTTTGGAAAAGCGACGGAACAGAGGCAAGCACTGTTCTTGTGAAGGATATATATAGCGGGACCTCATCGTCTCAACCATATTATCTTACCAATGTAAACGGAACGCTTTATTTTTCCGCGTCCAACGGAACAAATGGCAGAGAGCTATGGAAAACCGACGGGACATCTTCTGGTACTGTTCTTGTGAAGGATATTAATGGAACTTCGTCATCTTATCCATATAATCTAATTAATGTAAATGGAACACTGTTTTTTACCGCGACAGACGGCACTACCGGGTCTGAACTATGGAGGAGCGACGGGACGCAGGATGGGACAGTTAAGATCTCTCTTATAAACTCGGAATGTTCCACAATGGAATACTGTGAAATTGTTAGTACAGGAAATCGAGTATATTTTACGGCAGATTCAGACACATACGGACGGAGTCTTTGGGCTTACGATCTTTTGCCGCAGCCTTTATGTTCCGTGAATAATGCTGCGGACGACCTTTGCCCATGTGCCGACACGGGGGTTCGGATATCCTGGCCGCAGGACCCGGAAGCATGGAACGATGGCAGTGTTGGTGTAAGGACTTATGATATTAAAAGAGACGGAATAACAATAGCTAACAACCTTCCTTATGGGACAATGGAATATGTTGACACGGAAGGGAACAACAATACGCCATATTTGTACCAGGTTAGTTACAGGAACGGAAATGGCGCGGCAGGATTGACCGACGGGGTCATCGTAAATGACTTGTTATCACTATCACCGACGATCTCTTCAAGCATACCTGCATGTCCTACGGTGAACCTCACAACTCAAAACTACTCTACATATCAATGGTACAGAAACGGAACAGCTATTTTCGGCGCAACGAACCAGAGCTACGAGGTGGTGGCGCCTGGAAATTACTCCGTATTCGTGACAAATACAAGCTGTGAAAATTGCTTTCAAATGAGCCCCGCAGTTACTGTTTACAATAATCCCGATATCCCCGCCATAACTGGAGATTCTGCCGGATGCGCTTCCGTGATGCTCTCCACGGGAATGAACGTCGGCTACCAATGGATAAAAGATGGCGTGGACATCTTCGGCGCCACAGGCCAGCAATACTATGCGACTGAAAGCGGGACTTTCAGCGTGCGCGTTAGTAACTCAGAAGGATGCACCGCGACATCTACAGGGAAGAGCATTGTTATTCATCCGTTGCCGGTTCCAATCGTGGACGGTCCATCTTCCGGGTGTGATCTTGTTGTTCTTTCAACCGGAAGCTTCGCGAGTTACCAGTGGAAGAAAGATGGGGTTGATATTTCCGGGGAGGTAAATCAAAACTACACTGCGACGCAGAGCGGCACATTCAGCGTGAGAGTAATAACGGGTGATGGATGCACAGGAACTTCAACCGGTAAATCCGTCGAAATATCCAGCACCCCAACCCCCACTATTATCGGTGAAGCAAGCGATTGCGGATCAGTAATCCTTTCGACCGAATCCTTTAATAGCTATCAGTGGATAAAGGAGGGTGTTGATATTCCGGGGGCCACGGCCCAGTCATTCACCGCATCTGAAACAGGAACATATGCCGTGAGAGTGGGAACCAGTGAAATCTGCGAGGCCACCTCTCCAGGGAGGAGCATCGAAATATTTCCGTTGCCGGTTCCAATCGTGGATGGCCCATCTTCCGGGTGTGATCTAGTTGTTCTTTCAACCGGAAGCTTCGCGAGTTACCAGTGGATTAAAGATGGGATTGATATTCCCGGAGAGGTAAATCAAAGCTGCACTGCGACGCAGAGCGGCACTTTCAGCGTGAGAGTGACCAATGCCGACAGCTGTGTCGGCGTTTCTTCAGGAAAGGCCCTCACCGTGTTTTCATCCCCATCTCCATCGCCTGCTGTTGATGGTTTGGACAGCGGGTGCGGCACCGTTATCCTCTCCTGTCAGAGTTACGCAGCCTACCAGTGGATCATTAATGGAGGCGATATTCCCGGCGCCACAGCGCAATTCTACAATGCCCCGATAAGCGGCAACTACTCGGTCAGGGTATCAAACAGCGATGGATGCGTATCCACATCCCCCAGCAGAAGCATAACCATATTCCCGGTCCCCGAACCTAATATTTCCGGCGATCATTTCAACACTTGTCCGGCAACTTCTATCCCGCTTTCGACGGGAGCCTTCGATTCATACCAGTGGTACTTAAATAACAACCAGATTCCCGGCGCTGTTGATCAAATGGTCAATGCAGGAACTTCAGGCAGCTACAAAGTTCAAGTTACGAATCAGGAGGGATGCATGGCATTTTCCAGCAACTTCCAGGTTTTCATCGACTTCTGCCCTCAATCGGAGGTTTCCCCTTCAGGTGCGGTATATCCTTTGATCTTGGCAAAGGATTCTGCCTCATCAACGGGGTTCTACATTTACTTTCAGCGGCTCGATACTCTCGACGGTTACAACATCTACGAGGGAGACATCGTTTCTCCGTGGGACGGGATCTATCACCATGAGAACAAGCCGGGCAACATCTGTCAGGCAACAGTTGAGGATCTCGGAATAGGGAAGATGCGGGCGGAGATCAGCCCCGGCGAAGGCAATCATTACTATCTCGTAACTGCGCATGGCGATGGAATTGAAGGTCCCAGCGGGTATGATTCTCAGGGTGTCGAAATAGATCCTCTTCAGAATACCTGCACACCCTAGAGATAGCTTTTTAAGGAACGGGAAAAGAAAGCTACCCGAGCTGGGCCGTAGGTACTGCCGGAATTGAAAAAGGAAAAGTAGCCGCGCCCTTCACGGGCGCGCCTGAGGTCATAAAAAGACTTGCCTACCTTCAGCCTTCAGCCTGTATTAGCCAAAAGGCGACAATGTTGTGCCCAAAGACGACTTCACGTCGCGAAAGGGCACATTCCTATCCAGGGGGGTATTCAGCGAGCGAGCTGGCGAGCGGAGCGCCTAAGAGGGGAGCGGAGCGCTCCCTTCTTGGGAACGCTTCACACTTCCAGCATCTGGATGGTGACCTCGCGCCTGCGTCCTTCCACGAGGCCGTAGGAGAGGGTGCAGCGGGGGAGGGGAGCGGGCTCGGCGAGCCTGAGCCCGAGCAGCTCGCGGAGTGAGGCGAAGGCGAATCCTTCCTTCGATGCCTTTTCCAGGAACCCTGCGAACTCTCCTGCGAATGCGATCCCGTCGTAAAGCGGGCTGACCTCAAGCACCGGGTATTTCTGTATTGACGATTCCTTCAGGATGAACTCGTAAAAGGATCTTTCGTCCCCGTTGCCGGCGGCGAGCCACTCGGTGACCGTCGGCAGGGTTACCGGGACCTGCGGGGTTTTCATCACTCTCGGATCGATCACGGGAAGGAACGGGTCGGTCCCCCTGCAGTCGCTCGCGAAATCGAAGGCGAAATTCTCCTGCAGGAGGATGGTCGCGTTGGAACAAAGGAAGAAGGGGGCGGCGAATGAACGCGCCCTGATACGGAGCAGGTCTTCGAACTCGGAGAGGCCCCGTTCGTAATTGAGAGCCACGGCGTCCTCGTTTCTCGAAGAAACGGCGGACTTCCATTTCGCGGGAGAGAAACCGTAGAGACCGGCATCGTGCCCTTTCCTTATTATCTCGGAAGCGGCCTCGGACAGCCCACCGGAAACGGGGCGGGGAGGGGAGAGAAGCCCCGAGTACGCCGTTTTGAATCCTTCACGCCTCACTTTTTGTGTTCTCGAGTTTTCCGAATGGAATGAAGGATCGAGGAGAGAGAGGAAGGATTCGCCCCTCGAATCGTTGCCGCATGCCATGAAGAAGGACGAGAGGGCCGAATTGGCTCCGTAGATGTCGAGAAGAGGCCTTACTCCCTCTTCGAGCGCTCTCCTGGTGTCGACGACCGTCTTCAGGCCGATGACCTTCTTTCCGCCGAGTCCCGGCCTGAAGGGGTACTTGTCCTTCGATTCTATCTTCACGTCCTCGAGCTTTCTCTTCTTCTCTTCGCGCCCGCCCTCTTCGATCGGCGGCTGGTAGAGGCTCTTCCTGATCTTCTCCTTGTCAAGCGGTTTAAGGCCGAAAAGTCTCCCGAACATCCTGCTTACCTCTCGTCAGATTCTTTTTCGTCGCTGCCGGCGCCGTTCTGCGACAACTCGTTCTCGTTCTCCTCGCGGTCCAGAAGCGAGATGGAAAGGCCGCCGCCGCTTCTCTCAACGAAAACCACCCCTTTTTCGTGCCACAGCGGGTCGAGCGCCTTCATGGCCAGGGGTTCCGCCACCTCGCGCCTGATGACGCGGGCGAGGTTCCTCGCGCCGTATTCGTAAGAGTACCCGGCTTCCGCCAGGTATTCCCTCGCCCCCGGGCTGAGCCTGAGATCCTTGCCCTCGTTGGCGAGCTTTCTCAGGAGCTCTTCGAGCTCGAGGTCGATTATCCTGATGACGTCGCCCTGGGAGAGGGGGTTGAAGACGACGATCTCGTCTATCCTGTTGAGGAACTCGGGAGTGAAGAACTGGCGGACCTCCTTCATGATCTGGGCCTTCTCGTCCGTCATGATGTTCCTGGACTGGAAGCCCACCTTCGACCTCGTGAAGACATCAGTTCCGAGGTTGCTGGTCATTATGACAGTCGCGTGGTTGAACCTGACCGTACGCCCCCTGCCGTCCGTCAGCCTTCCGGCGTCGAAGATCTGGAGGAAAAGGTTCAGCACCTGCGGGTCGGCTTTTTCTATCTCGTCGAAGAGCATCACCGAGTATGGGTTCTTCCGTATCTTATCGGTGAGCTGGTTTGGGTCGTAGTAGCCGACATATCCGGGGGAGGTCCCTATGAGCCTGGAGGTGGAGATCCTCTCCATGTACTCGCTCATGTCTATCCTTATCAGCTTGTCCTCGTCCCCGAAGAGCACCTTCGCGAGAGTCTTGGCGAGCTCGGTCTTCCCGACGCCAGTGGGTCCGACGAACAGAAGCACTCCGTCTGGGCGGTAAGGGTGGAGGTCGTAGCCGAGCTTGCATGCCCTCACCACCCGCGACACTTTGCTTATGGCGTCGTCCTGCCCCACGACGCTCTCGGCCAGGTTCTGTTCGAGCGAGGCCAGCCGCTCGGGGGTAAGCCTGGAGAGCCTTTCGTAGCTGATGCCGGACATTTCGGAAAGAGTCTCGAGAATGTCGGATTCGGTTACCGTCGCGGGAGACCTGCCGACGGATGACGAAAGGGCGCAGGAAGCGCAGGCCCTGTCCATCAGGTCTAGCGCGCTTTCGGGGAGCATCCTGTCGCCGACCGACATTTTCACTAGCTCGACGCATCCCTCGAAAAGCCCGTCCGGGACGGTCACGCCGTGAAAGTCCTCGTATGCCTTCTTCCTCGACGAGATTATCTCCCTGACGACATCCTGCGGGAGCTCTTCCAGGTTCATAGTGTGGAAGAACTTGAGGAACGCGGGGTCCTTTTCGCGGATGTTGGAATACGCTTCGGGATCGGTCGTGCCGATGACGGTTATCGTTCCTTTCGCCAGGAAAGGCTTTATGAGGGAGGAGGAATCGAGTGCCGAGCCGCGCGAACTGCCCGAGCTCACGAGCTGGTGGATGTTTTCGACGACAAGGATCTCGCCCTGTTCCTTGATCTTCTTGACGACCTCCAGGACCCTCTCTTCGAACTGCCCCCTGAAGCGAGCTCCGGCAATGAGGCTCCCGGCGATCAGCAGGAAGAACTTCCTCCCCCTGAGAGAGGCCGGTACCTCTCCGGTAAGGACCCTCTGGACCAGCTCCTCGACCAGGGAGGTCTTGCCCACGCCTGAGTCTCCCACTATGATTGCGTTCTTCTTGTCCCTGCAGGTAAGGATCTCGATGAGTATGTTCAGCTCTTCGCTCCTGCCGACAAGGGGTTCCCTCTGTTTCAAGGCTATCACGGAATTGAGGTTCTCGAGGAGGTCGTCGGAGGGGGGCTCCGGCCTTTCGATGCCGGCGGGCTTGGCTTCGGCCTTTCCCCTGAGAATGGTCCTCTTGGCCATCACTCCTGGATGGTAGGGGTTTATCGAGAGGCTTTTCTCGTAGGCGCGGTTGGCTCTCGCCCAGTCTCCCTTCGCAGCGAAAATGTCGCCCAGCGTCACGTAACCTTCGTCGCTCACGGGGAACCTCTCCAGCAGCTTGTTGATCACCGCCGCCGCCTGCTGGAGGCTGTTGCCCGCTTCGTAGGATCTCGCCAGTTCGTGGTAGAGGACGGGGAGGTCCGGCCTGACCGCGAGGGCGAGCTCGAGCTCGGCCGCCGCACGGAGGTATTCCCCCTCCTTGTTCAGCTGAACGGAGTTGATGCAATGTGTGAGCGCCGACGCGAAGATAAGGACCTCCCTGTTCTGCGACCCTCCGAGGCGGTAGAAGGCGAGGGCGTCATCGTAGGCGCCCTGCCTGAACAGGATCTCTCCGAACTCTATGAGCAGGCTCGGCGAAAGCAGGAGCCGGTAGCCGGGCTCGTCTATGCCGCGGTAGAACGCGCCCTCCTTCGTGAGCATCCTGAGGACGAAAGAGTGGCCGTTCTCGTTGTGCAGGAAAGGGTAGAGGCAGAGGGGCTGCCCCACTTCCGGGACGAAGTAGAGGCCTTCCTTGACCTGGTGCGATACGGTCCTGATCTTCGATACCGGCGGGCCGTCCTTCGACAGCGGTATGACCTCGGGGCCGTCGGGCACATTCTGGGAAGGCTTCAGGTGAGCCACGACGGGGGTCCAGTTGTTGACCAGGAAAGTCATGGCCTCGAATAAGATCCTCTCCGCCTCCGGGGCGTTCCTCTTGTCGCGTTCAAGAAGCGAGAATTGGTTGAACTCGTCAAGTATCTGGAGGTACTTTTTCAGGTAGAGGGGTATGAGGTCCTTTCCGGGGAATCTTACGGGAAAGACCTGCCCGAAAAGAGGCCTGTACCTGGCGAAGAGCTGCGACTGGAACTTCACTATGTTGGGTACGGAAGGGTCGTGCAGGAAGGTCGTGGCGGATTGGGCAAGCTCTCTCGCGTAAACCCGCCTCTCGAGGTAGGCCGCAAGGCCTTCAAGCGCTATGAGATGGAACGATTCCGAGAGGACGCCGAAGCAGTTGTCGTGGAGGGTCCCCTCGTCGGCGTTTTCCGCGGCGAGGATGGTCCTGCCGTGCCGGTCGCCGAGGGTTTTCAGGAGGGCTGCCAGGGCCGCGTTCATTCAGGCTCCGGCGTCACCCTCAGATCGTCGCTCCTGACGATGAATACCTTCTCGTTGTTGTCAAGCGGATCGGCGGGGTAGAGGAAAAAACCGCTGTTCTCCTCGGCGAGGTTGAGCACCCTTCCCTTGATCACCTCTCCGTCGTGGAACGCGACGCTGAAGATCCTGCCGGCCCTGGGAGAACCCTCGCCGAACTCCCTTCCCGCCTTGTAGTGCGGATTGCCGTCGAAGTCTTTCACGAAGAAAATGGCCTTCAGTTCGCTCAAGGGGAATTTAAGGACCTTTCCATCCTGGTCCAGAACCGTGATCTTGTGGAACGCGGCTGAGAAGGGAATCCTCGATGTACACCTGAGCATCGATCCGTCCCTTTTCCGGAGTATGAGCTTCTCGGCCATGGTATCCCCCTACAGGCTGTTCAGGACGTCCTCCAGAGTGGCCATGCCCGCCAGGGCCTTCTGGATGCCGTCCTTCTTCAGCGAGAACAATCCTTCCTTGTACGCCTGCGTCCTGACGGCCTGGATCGATTCTTTCGCGACGACCATCTTGTTCAGCTCTTCGCTCGGCTTGTAAAGCTCGAAAAGAGCGACGACACCCGAATACCCGGTGTTCTGGCATTGCGGACAGCCCTTCGCCTTATAGAAACGGGAGTTTTCCGGAAGCCTCAGCCCGAGCTCCCTCTGGATGGACTCGGTAGCCGGGTAGGCTTCGCGGCACGACGCGCAGAGACTGCGGACCAGCCTCTGGTTGATGATCGCCGTCAGCGACGCCGCGAGCAGGAAGGGCTGGATCCCCATGTCGACTAGGTTCTGGATAGCGTTCACGGTGTCGTTCGCAGTCATCCTCGCGAGCACGACTCTTTTCGCGAAGGCCCCCTGGATAGTCACTCGGGCTTCGCTCTCGTTCGTGATGTCGCCTATATACGCTATGTCGGGCTCCTGTTTCATGAGGGAAGAAATGGCTTCCGCGAAGGTGAACTCACTCTTCTCGTCCGGCTTGCCCTGCACCATTCCGGGTATCTCGTACTTGACGACAGGGTCGTATCCCATCGCGAGCTGGTTCGGCTTGTAGACTTCGAGTATCGAAGCATAGAGAGTCGTCCTTTTTCCTGAGCCCGGAGGGCCGGTGACAAGGTAAAGCCCGGAACCCTTGGCGAGGGCCTTAGTGTATTCGACCAGGACCGACTGCATTATCCCCAGCTGGGAAAGGCGCATCGTGGCGCTCTGCTTGTAGGAGATCTTGATTATTATCGCTTCGCCGAAGAGCGTGGGGAGAAGATGGACATAAAGCTCGAGCTTCTTTTCCCCCTTCTGGCTCTTGAAGAACCCGCTCTGGGGGATCTTGTTCTTCGTGATGTCCATGCCGCCTAGCACCTTGAGGCGGTTGGCCACGTTGCCTTTCAGCTTGTCCTCGACTTTTCCGACCTCGTGAAGGGCCGTGCCCTCCCTCCTTCGGATCAGGTATCCTTCGGGGCCCGGCTCGAAGTGGACTTCGGTGGAATTGGATTCGATGGCGTCCGCTATGATCTTGTCCACTTCCTGGATGACATTTTTCTCTTCGGCAGCGTTCTTGAGCATGCTGCCGGGTTCCATGGGTTTCTTTTGCGGTTCGAAAGTGATCTTATCGGCCATCTCTCCGCTCCTTCGTCACGATAATTATACCTCCGCAGGAAAAAAACCGCCATACCGGATTTATCCGGGGAAGGATCTCGATTGTCAAGTGATAACACGGGGAGAAAGGACTACTTGCCGGAGCTGTGTTTTTCTTCCTGCAAAAGCCTTACGCCGCAGTGTTTCAGGAGCGTCGTGGCGTAGGAGCCCTTCGGAAGGGAGAAGGAGAGGGCGAGGCGGCTCCCTTCCAGCTGTTCCATCCGAAGGCCGGACACTCTTATCCTCGCGGCTCTCCGGGTACCGGGCACTCTCGACCTGATAAGGCTCGCGAACGGCACGCCGAATTTCTCTACTGCCTCTTTTTCGATCTCGAGAGAGAGCCCGCGCGGGATGATCATCCTGGCGCCGATCATGGGGCCTGTGAAATGCGCATCCAGGGAATCTAGCTTGCCTGCCAGTTCCCCCGTCATCTCCCTGAAGTGGAACTCCCTTTCGGAACCGGGATCGAGAAGGACGTCGCCTTCGACCGGCACTGGGTAAAGGCCGGCTTCTATCCTTCCTTCGAGGTATGAATTGAATATGCGGGATTGAAAAACGGAAACGAAGAAGCGTCTCCTTCGCGATCCGCCCTTGGGTGCCTGGTTGAGGAAGATCCTTTTTCCCGCGACGAAAGAGTCTTCGTCCGAAAGTCTCTGCGGGCCGAAGAAATTGGGCATGCCCTCCCTTTCCAGGATATCAAGGCCGGCTCGCAGGTCGAGGGTATCGCCGTCTCTGTCGTGGTCGAGGAAGATTATGAACCTGTTCCCGAGCAGTTCTCCCATTCTCAGTTTCGCAGGCTGCCGGAATGCCGACAGGACCTCAGCACCGAGGGAGCCGAAAGCGCTCAATATCTTGGCTTCGAGCCTGGCGGGAAGCGAGAAGGTCTGGACGGAAGTGGAAAGCTTGTCCTTGTTCCCCGCGAAGCCTATCTCTTCTTCGCGGATCTTGAGGATCTTTCTCAGTTCTTCCGCCAAGAACGGCGTGGAGAGGCCCTTTCTCCTGAAAGTCACGTACAGGTGTTCGCCGCCCCCATCTTCTTCGAAAACAGGGATCTCCTCGACGAAAAATGTTTCAGGGGACTGGTTGAACGATATCATCCGGTTGCTTCTCTTCCGTCGTCAAGGAGGCTTCTTTTTCGTTCTCCGGGAGAGCGTCGTGCATGGCTATAAAAGTCGTCTCCATGAGCTTGTCCCGGTCTTCGTAGGTCATCCCTTCCGTCGGGATCGGGGGCAGGAACCTGACCTCGATGTTGGCCGGTTCGATGAAGAATCCGTGCTGTTTCTGGACATCCCTCGCTCCTCCGATCACTACGGGGACTATCTCCGCCTGGAGGTTCAGGGCGAGGATGAAGGCTCCCTTCTTAAAGGGAAGCAGGCCGGGGCCCTTGTTCCTCGTGCCCTCCGGAAAGATGACGACCTTCATCTTCTTTTTTTTCATCATCTGTTCGAGCCTCTGCATCTCCTTCACGGAGGCGGCGTTGTCCTTGCGGTCCACGAGAGGGAAGCCGGAAAGCCAGAGCGCCCAGCCGAAGATCGGGAGCCATCCGAGCTCCTTCTTGGCCACGAACCTGTAATAATACCTGTTCAGCGAAAGGATGAGTGCGTGGACATCGAAATTGCTCGTGTGGTTTGCGACCAGGACCTGGACCGTATCCTTCCCGAGATGATGTCTTCCGATGACGTCTACCTCTATTCCCGCCGCGACGGTCGTGAGAAGTGACCAGATGTACGCGGCCCTGGTGGGGAACCTTTTTCTGAAGAACAGGAGGAAAAGGATAACGAGCGGGCCGACAAGGAGCATCATCCCGTAAAGGGTGACATGGGTCAGCAGGCTCCTGACGATCCTGAAAACGAGGTAGGGGTATTTCAGGGGCCCGAGATTGTATCTGCTTCTCATTGTCCCGCTATCGAGGCCACGAGGGTCAACGGGAAGAAGACGAATGCCATCAGGAGGATGTTGAGGACGAAGTGAAGGATCGTCCCCAGGATGGGCGTCATCATCAGGAAAAGAAGTATCAGGAAGCTGAAAGGCTTGATCTTGTCGTAGGCCCGTGAAGCGGCGCCCTTCGGCAGGACGGCTTCGAGTATGTGGGACCCGTCCAGCGGGAATACGGGTATCGCGTTGAACGCGGCGAGGAGAAGGTTGATGGAGGCGAAGAGGATCATCAGCGCGGGGGGGGTGTATTCCTGGCCCAGCTCCGCCCAGAACCTTTCCCTGCCGACGACGATCAGATAGCCCGCCATGGCAACGGTGGATACCAGCGCGAGCATCAGGTTGCTCACGGGGCCCGCGGCCGAAACGAGCGCGTTGTCGAGGCGGTACTGCCTGAAATTCCTGGGGTTGACGGGGACGGGCTTCGCCCAGCCGAAGACCGGAAGGTTGAACAGGAAGAGAAAGACCGGGACGACCACCGAGCCTATCGGGTCGAGGTGTTTCAGAGGGTTCAGGGTGATCCTTCCGAGCATCCTGCCGGTGTTGTCGCCCCTCTTCTCGGCGATGAACGCGTGCGCGCTCTCGTGGACGGAGAGCGAGATCAGCAGGACGAATATCACATATGCGAAATTGAGTATGGACAGGGGCGAAAGGTCTGAACCCAAGGCGTTATCCTCCGGCTAGATGTTGTATTTGCCGAGCAAATCGTCGTCCCGGAGCGGCGTCACTTCTATCGTCTTTCCGCTGCCGTCAGGGAACGACAAGGCGATTTTAACACTATTTTCATTCCGGGCGTCCGTGTACCTCGCGAGTATCGATCCGCACAGGGTTTCCTGCCGGGGGTCCGGGACGCACTCGTCTATTATGCCGACGGGGCCCTTCGCGTCGGGCGCCTCCATTCTTATCCTTCCCCTCACGAACCTTTCCAGGGCGACATTCTCCCTGAACCTTCTCCCGATGATCAGTTTCAGCTTTTCTCCCAGCCTGAAATGCCTTCCGACCATCAAAAGCTCGACATCTTCCATCGTCAGTTTGCGGTCCGAATGGGCGAGCTTGTCCTGGAACTTCCTCGAGTAGCTCATGTCGGTCAGGAAGCAGCACGCGCCCGTGGGGGCGAAATTGTCCTTGAGCCCCAGTTCTTCAGCGAGCCTGATCTGCGGGCCGCGGCCTTTGCCGGTGAAATTCTTCAGTTTCTTCCTGTCGATGAGGCCGCTCTTTTCGGCGTCGGTCTCCTTCATGTACTGCGCGCAGAGAGGCCTGAGTAGCCTGCCCCTGAGGCCTGATTCCCTTTCGATCACGGGGAAGGTGTCCTTCCTCTGGGACATCGGCCTCTGGCCCAGCACTTCGCCCGTGGCGACCACGTCGGCTCCGGTCTCTTCCATTATCACCCTGGCCTTTTTCAGCATCAGGATCCTGCAGTCTATGCACGGGTTGGAATTGGCGCCGTAGCCGTGAGGCGGGTTCAGGACGACATCGAGGAAATCGGAGCTTATGTCGTAAGAGCGGAGAGGAACTCCGATCTCCTTCGCGACCCTCGACGCGGCGTCGAAGAGAGGGGAGAGTTCTTCGTTTGGAAGGGAGGTTCTGTGCCTGTGCTGATAGATGCAGAAACCGGTGGAGAAATTCACCGCGGTGACCGATACGCCTATTGATTTGAGAAGCGCGGCGGCTAGCGCCGAGTCGAGCCCTCCCGATAAAAGGACAATCGCCGAAGGGCTCTTCTTATCGGTCATTCAGAAATTTGTCTCTTGAAGCAGAGGATGGCCCCCTGCAGCTCCCGGCAGTGGGCGCCGGGATTTCTCACGTATCTTGAAGGGATTGCTGATACGAGTTCCCAACCGTCGTTTCCGTATACGTTCAGCGAGCCCTTGAACCTCTCAAGCGAGGGCCCGAATTCCAGCGCGTTGAAGTTCCTGTCGTCGATGACCACCAAGTACTCCCATTTCTTCATTTCATGCCTCCTCTCGTAGAACGCCCCCTTTGCTGCGAACGAACTTTATACATCAAACGGGCGAAAAATTCAACCATATCGGGGTTTATAAGAAGCTCAGGATCCTTCCGTCCCACCGCGCGGGCCTGTCGAAAGGTATGGTCCGTTTGCGGTCGACGTGGCCGCTCTTTATGCCCCTGATGACGGGTTTCCCTCCCGAGAGCTCCCACGCCCTCAGGTAGACATCCTTCTCGGTGCCGTCCTGCATGCCGGCGAAGCTTCCAAGGATCAGGCCGGAAGCTCTATCGAAGGCGCCGGAAAGGCTGAGATGGGTCAGCATCCTGTCGATCCTGTACATCGGCTCGTTGACGTCCTCGATGAACAGGAACCTTCCGTCGAGGTCGGGGAAATAGCGCGTTCCGGCAAGGGCGGAAAGCACCGAAAGGCACCCGCCGGTGACCGTGAACTCCTCCTCGTAGGGGTCGGAAGGCTTTCCCTTGAGGGAGAAGGGCCACCAGTCGATCGCCGCCCAGAGAGATTCGCCGTCCGCCGCCTTGCTGTCGGAGACCTCGCCGAAGGAGGGGCCGTAGAGCGCCCACAGCTTCGGGGACCTTGACGCCCAGCAGAACACGGCGGTTGAATCCGAATATCCGATCAGCGTCTTTTCCTTCCTGCGGTGGTAGCGGGGAAGGAGGTGAAGGAGCCTCACGGATCCGAACCCGCCGCGGGAGAACCAGATGATGTCGACTTCGGGATCGTCAAGCGCACCTGCCAGATCGTCCAGCCTCTCCTGATCGGTGCCCGCGAGGTAGCCCCTTTTTTTGAGCGCGCTCTTCCCGAAAGTCACCGAAAAACCCCTGTCTTCAAGATAGGACCTCCCGGCTTCGAGCTTTCCCGGGTCGCAGGGGCCGGACGGCGAAACGACCCTGATGTGTCTTCCCTTTCCGGCGTCTATCTTCATGAAGGTTCTTCCTTTCCCGCAGGGAACATTATAGCAAGAAGAAAACCCAGATAATAAAGGACGATCATCGGCAGGGCAACCACCGCCTGGGTGAAGGGGTCGCCGGAAGGCGTGATCACGGCGGCGGCGATGAAGGAGATCAGGACCGCCCATTTGGAGCCTTTAAGGAGCTTCCCGGGAGTGACCAGCCGGAGCCTGGCGAGCAGGAATATCAGGACGGGGGTCTCGAAGCAGAGCCCGATCCCGATGATCATGAGAAGTTCGAAGTTCCAGATTCCGGACGCGGTGACCACGTTCCTGTATCCCTCGTTGAGCGAGAAGAAGAACCTGAAGGTAAGGGGGAGCACCAGGAAATATGAGAATGCCATGCCCGCCATCATGAAGAAAGCGGTCCCCAGGACGAACGGGACCGCCAGCTTCCGCTCTTTCTCCCTCAGGGCTGGCTTCAGGAAGAGCCACAACTGATAGAAGAGCCAGGGGGACGACAGGAAGACGGCCGAAACGGCGGCCATCTTCATGTAGACGAAGAAAATGTCGGATATGCCCGTGTAGGCGAGCGCGCCCGATCCTTCGGGGAGGTACTCGTGATAGGGAAGGAAAACGGTTTCGGCGATCTTTTTCACGAAAAGGGAGCAGGGGACAAGGACCGTTCCGAAGCCCCAAAGGGCCATCAGGATCCGTTTCCTCAATTCGCCTAAATGCCCGAGGAGGCTCAGTTCTTCACTCACTTCGCTCCCCCGGATCCTTTTCGGAGGGAGGAGCGCCTTTGGGATCATCGTTTGTTCCGGCGGCCATCGCGTTCCTCACTTCCGCCTCCGCTTTTTTAAATTCTCTCGCGGCTTTTCCGAAAGCGCGGCCCAGTTCCGGAAGCCTTCCTGGCCCGAAAAGCAGGAGCGCTACAAGGAAGATCAGGAGCAGTTCCCCGGCTCCTATCGAGCCCATTTTACTTTCCGGCTTTCTTTTTTCTTTTTTCCATTATGGTCAGGACGGCTATGAGGAACGTCAATGTGGTGATCATCGAGTAAAGGGTCCCGAAAAGAGCGACCATCCCTACCGATTTGAGCCCCGGGAACGAGGATGTGTAAAGAGACCCGAATCCCGCGATGGTCGTCATCGCGGCTATGACAAGAGGCTTGCAGGTTTCGTTGATGAGGTTCCTGAAGTTGTTGCCTCCGGGATGGGTGTACCTGTGTACGACATGGACGCCGTAGTCCGATCCGATCCCGATTATCATCGTGGTGACGAATATGTTCATCATGTTGAGAGGTTCCCTCAACAGGACAAGTGTCCCCATAAGCCATATGAGTGATATCAGGAGAGGCGCCAGCGAGATGAAGGAAAGCCAGAGCGATTTGAAGTCGATCCAGATGATCAGAAGTACTATTATCATTCCCAGGATGAAGGATTTCAACGCGGAAGCTTTCATTTCGGCCCTCAGGGTCCTGGAAAGTCTGTTGATGCCGGTGACCTTGGCGTCGGGACAAGCGGCTTCCACCGCGGAAACGAGGCCGGTGGGCTCGTTCCTCTTGTAATCTTCCGAGATGTAGATGTAAACAACGCCACGGTAGAGGCCGTCAGATTTTTTTATTATGAACTTGTCCAGGAAGGGCTCGAGAGGGCTTTCCCTCAGCCTCTCGAAGGTAAGGTCCTCGGGGTCCAGCATCCGCCTGAGCGCTTTCAGGAAATCCCTGAAGTAGTCCGGGTCGAAACCGTCCGCGGCGCATGCCGAAAGAAAATCCGCTTTGATCCTTTCATAGTTCGTCCCTTTCGCCCTAAGTTCCTTGAGTTTGTCCATCACGGCTGCCTGGTTGTCTTCCGGTGGCAGGTATGTGGAAAGGGAATCGGTGAAGAGAACTCTTCCGTCCTTCCTGAGGCCGTCCAGGGAGTCGGAGATGAGCTTCGTCTTTCTCGCGACCTCGGCCGGGTCCTTCCCGTAGACCGTGGCCATCATGTAGGTGAACGAGGCGCCGAAACGCTGGTTGATCTCGCGCGTCACGCGGAGCCCGCTGTTGTTGGAGCTCCTGAGGGCGGTCACGCTGTCGTCCAGGGATATCTGCGTCGCGAGCGCGCCGAAAGCGACCGTCGCCGCAAGGATCAATATCAGCGCGAGCGCGGGGTACTTGTGCGCTAAGGAACTGATGTGGGAAAGGCCGAAAGAGCTGATCTTGAACCGCGGTTCGACGCCTTTTCTCCTCTTGTGGTGGTCATGGTAGGCGACCATCGGGGGGAAAAGCATGAAGTTCATGAGAAGGACGAGGAAGATGCCCATCGCGACAAGAAGTCCGACCTGCCTCATGCCGTTGAACGGAGTGACCATAAGTGTCATGAATACCGCCATGGTGGTGATCGCTCCCGTGAAGACGCTCTTGAAAGTGTGGCCCATCGTAGTTTCGATAGCCTCTTCGGTCGAGCTTCCGGCTCTCTTTTCGTGGATGAACCTTCCGTAAAGGACTGTCGAGAAATCGATCCCGAGGCCGATCAGCAGGGCTCCCACGCTAGCGGTCGCCGAGTTGAATGTCGCTCCGAACAGCCTCATGAAAAATAGAGTCAGGAAAAGAGCGGACAAAAGAGGGAGCCAGCCGTATACCAGGGCGCTCCTCGCCCTGAAGGCGAAAAAGGTCACCAGCATGACCAGGAACAGGGAAGAAAGGGTGTTGACTATCGCATCCCTTATCACGAGGCTGGAGTCCGACTGGTTTATGGCGTAACCTCCTCCGTATGAGAAGACGAGGGGAGCCGCGTCGGGGAAGTCTGACTTGAAATCGTCCTCCAGCGTTTCCAGCATCTTCATCAGCTTCTTTCCGAAGATGAAGTTCTGGGCGGGTTCCGTAGGCTTGACAAGCATCAGGAGCCCGGGAGCCTTCGGGTCGCCCGAGAGATAATAACCGGTGGAAAGGTCGACCTTCAGCCTCCTCGATTTACCGAGGAACTGGTTCTTTATAAGCGGAAGAAGGTTGAACGGGTCGAACTTTATCAGCTGTTTTTCATAGAAGGAGAGCGGGCTCTTCAGCTTTGCCCTGTTCTTGGCGCTGTTCTCGGCAATAGATTCTTTTGTAAAAGCCGTTGAAACCTGTTCAATGTCGTCGGGCTTTAGATAAAGGAAAGTGTAAGGGAGAAGGTCCCTTATGGCGGGTTCCAGGTCCTGGAGGCGGTATTCCACGGAGGTTATCATTCCGCTGGCTTTCAGCCGCTCGACATATTCGTCTATGTCGTCGAAATGGTCCTCCATCGATCCGTCTTTCGGGTCGAGTTTAATGAGGATGAAGAGGTGGTCGATGCTCTTGAAATCCTCGAGGGCGGACCTGAAATCCTGGACGACGGGTTCTTTTTGCGGGAGGAGCCCCAGGATGTCGGATTCGATCCGCGGCGGGTTGAAAGAGAGATAGACCGCGGCAGCCAGGAACACCAGCCCCAGGGACCACAGGACGACCCTGTAATTTCCGCTGAGGAAGCGTGCGCTGTTTTTGAAGAAGGTCTCTCTCATGTCCCTTTTTCCGCCCGGTTTTCGTTCCGGGTCAATCTTTGGCGAAGAGCTCGACTTTTTTCAGGAATATGACCACATATTCGATCATGGAGATGACCGCCACCGCGGCGACGAGGTACAGTATGGCGCTCCCCGTCTCCTGGACGAACTCCCAGCCTTTCTGGTTGCCCCAGATGATCAGGCAGATGGCGATGACCTCGATCACCATCTTGACCTTGCCAAGCCCTCCGGCGGGTATGACCACCTGGCGGCTGGCCGCGACCATCCGTATGCCCATGACGGCGAACTCCCTGGCGATTATGACTACGACGACCCATGCCGGGGCGAGCTGAAGCTCGACGAGGGAGATTAGTACGGAGCCAATCAGCAGCTTGTCGGCGATGGGGTCCAGGAGCTGGCCGAGAGTTGTCACTCCGTAACGCTTCCTGGCGAGGTAGCCGTCGAGTATGTCGGTCAACGACGCGATCAGGAAAAGGGCCACCGCTATGGTCTCGCGGTTGAAATAGAACCATTTCTCGAACTGGAACTTGGTCAGGAGGACAACGACGAGGAACGGAACGATGAAGATCCTCATGAGTGTCAGAGTGTTCGGAATATTGAGAAGGCGCCCGGTCATTTGGACGATCTCTTGTGCTGGCGCCTGTCGAGCCCCATGCGCTCGATCATCTTGATGAGCCCCCTTCTGGTCACGCCGAGTTCATCGGCCGCCTTCGTCCTGTTCCACTTGTGTTTCGAAAGGGCGTCAACGAGCATCTTCTGCTGGATGTTATCCAGGGTGTCCTTGAGCTTCCTGGAGTCAGAGGGGGACCTGACCAGCGAGCTGTGCTGTATGACCTCGGAGAGGTACCGCGGATGGACCGTCTCGCCGTCCTGAAGCAGTATGGCGATCCGCTCCATCTCGTTCTTGAGTTGACGGATGTTCCCCGGCCAGGCGTAGGTCGAGAGGGTCTCCAGGGCGTCGGGATCTATCCCGGCGTAGTGCTTGCCCATCTTCTGGCAGTAGTTCGTCAGGAAATGCCTGGCGAGAATGGGAATGTCTTCCTTCCTGTCCTTCAGGGGCGGCATCTTGATGGTGACGATGTTGAGCCTGTAAAAGAGGTCCTCCCTGAAGAGGCCCTTGTAGATCTGCTCCTGAAGGTCCTTGTTCGTGGCGGAAAGTATCCTGACATCCACCTGGATCGGAGTGTTGTCCCCGATACGCCTGATCTCCCCCTCCTGAAGGGCCCGCAGGATCTTGGCCTGCGAGGAAAGAGACAGATCGCCTATCTCGTCCAGGAAGAGCGTGCCGCCGTCCGCCGCTTCGAAAAGTCCCGGGCGGTCATGGGTAGCTCCCGTGTAGGAACCCTTCTTGTAGCCGAAAAGCTCGCTCTCCAGAAGGGTTTCGGGGATTGACGCGCAGTTCTGAGTGATGAACCTCTTGTCCCTGCGGGGGGATTTGGAATGTATGGCCCTGGCGACAAGCTCCTTGCCTGTGCCGCTCTCGCCGAGAATCAGGACCGACACGTTGGAAGGAGCGATGAGGTCCAGCGTTTCGAAGATGGAAAGCATCTGTGGCGAGTTCGTTATTATCTCGGGGTAGCTGACATCTCCCGAGGCGTAGTCGCTCAGGTAAACCTTCTGGCTCTCGACGGCCTCCATTTCAAGAAGATGGTGGATCACCGAGACCGAAAGCTTGACGAAAGCCTTGAGGAAGAGGTTGTCCCGTTCGGAGAAGGCCCCGGATCTCTTGCCGTGGTCGAGATAGATCGCGCCCAGGATCCTGTCCCTGTGTTCCAGGGGGACGCAGATCACGCTCAGGATGTTGTAATGGATGGCGCTTTCGCTGTGGAACCTCGGATCGGTCTGCGCGTTGGGCGTGACAAGGCCGTCCTTCTTCGACATCGCCTCTTCCACGACGGAACGCGCGATCTTCTGTGCGTCCACCAGATCGTCAGGATAGAGCGACTTGGCAGCCGTAGGGTAGAGCACCCCCGCCTTGTCCTTCAGGAAGATGACGCCCCTTTCGGCGTTGAGGTGCTCGATGGTAAGGTTTACCAGGTTTTCCAGCAGGCTGTGGGAATCGGTTAGGGTGTGCAGGAGGGATGCAAGCCGGAAGATCGTCTCGAGGTCTTTCCTGTCCTCGATCCTGGAAAGCTCATCTATCTGTGCTGCCAGTTCCTCGCGGTCCGGCATCGTCAGGCTTTAAGCTCCCTCACCCGCTCCTTGAGCCTCGATTCCATCTGATCGTTCTTCGGGGCCGGAGGCTTGCCGGGACCGGTGCCGGCGTTCGACTTCCTCGCGGACTCTATCTTCTTCAGCGCTTCCTCGTATGTCCGGGCGGCGTCGGCCTTCCTGCCCTGCCTTTCGTAGAATTGTGCGAGGAGGTTTAGGCCCATCGGCTCGGGAAGATCCCCGCTGTCCATTTTCGAGAGCTGTGTGTAAAGGGATTCCGCTTTGGCAGCGTCTTTCTGGGATTCCGCGATACGGGCCTTTAGGCCTATCACGACGGTCCTGATCGAGGAGTCTTTCTCGAGGCTGTCCAGTATTTTGAGCGCTTCGGCCTGGGATCCCGAAAGGGCGAGGTCCGCGGCCTTGAGGTAAAGGGCGGCTTTTTCCTGGTCGTCGGAAGCTCCCTTCGCGTAAAGCTCGTCAATTTTTTTCTTGAGCTCGGAAGACCTTTCCTCGGGGTTGGTAAAGACCTTCATGCCGCTCTTCAGATAGTCTTCCCTCTGGGGATCGCCGGGCTTGAGCACGGGGGCTTCGGAAGTCTCTATGACTTCGCTGAGGAGCGCCGAGGAAGCGTCGCTCCTGTCATGACTGTAACCGATGTAGTAATAGATGCCGGCCACCGCTGCGACGACGGCGATGAATCCCGCCGCGTAAGCCTGCCAGTGATGTTCGAGGCTGTTCTCCGTAATCGCGAACGTCCTCGCGAGGAACTGGCGGAACGGGTCGGTGCGCATCTCTTCCTTTTTAAGCTTTCTTCGGGCCATGAATATCTCCTTCAAGAGAAAAAATGGTGAGCCTGGCGGGACTTGAACCCACGACCCCCTGCTTAGGAGGCAGGTGCTCTATCCACTGAGCTACAGGCTCACGCGCGTCCAATTCAATATTCTATATCAAAACCGCTTCGCCGCTCAAGCCCCCCGGGAGCGTCCAGCGGCCTGACGTCGTAAACCGAGGCCTGGGGAGGACCCGTCCACAGGGCTTTTTCAAGCGCTCCCACGGCTTCGGGAAGGCCGAGCGCCGCCACCTCCACCGAACCGTCAGGCATGTTCCGGACGTATCCCCTGAGGCATAGGGCGGATCCCTGCCGGAGAACGAAATACCTGAACCCGACTCCCTGGACCACGCCCGATACCCGCCAAGCCCTGCTCTCCATGCCTGCTCCCCGCAATACATCATAAGAACAGAAAAAACTTGAAAAAGCAACGGAAATGTGCTAAAAAAACAGCTTGTGAACACAAATAGGAGGAAAAAGATGAAAAAAGCCCTAATTCTCGCGGTAGCGGTGAGCCTCGTCCTGATGTTCGGCTGCAAGTCGAAAGAGTCGGCCGAGTTGGCCGCGCAGATGAAGCAGGTACAGAAGATCGCCAAGCTGGAGAAGCAGATCACCGAGAAGCAGGAAAAAATGAACATGCTTATCAGGCAGTACGCCCAGGAGGGCGGAAAGGACCTCGGCCTGGTCCTTGACCAGAGCATGGGTACCGACCAGAGGGAGCTCCTGGAGAAAAAGCTTCAGAATGAAGAAGGTATCGGCTACAAGGACCTCATCTCGGACATTCTCAAGCAGCAGAAAGAGATAGAGGATCTCAAGGTCCAGGTCCAGGACCTGGAGAAGAAGCTTCCTGCGCCGACCCTGGTGAAGAGGGGCGACAAGCACTTCGACATCGGAATGCAGTACCTGACCAAGGAGAAGGGGCTGGACGAAGCCGCCGCCAAGAAGCTCATCTACCAGACGAACATAATGGACGAACTGGTGCCGGGCTTCAAAGTCTGGAACTTCTACGATAACGGAGTTTACGGGACCTTCGTGACGCAGGGCGACGCGGCCGTGAGCCCTTACGGAGTGATCCAGGCGGCAAAGAAGAAGCTCGTCGACGAAAAGAACACCGCGGTCAGCCAGAAAGAAGTCCTGCAGAAAGAAAAGACCACTCTTCTCGAGCAGGTCGACGACCTCCAGAAGAGAAGGGACCAGCTCAACCAGGACGTGATGTTGCTCCAGCAGGAGAGGGAAGAGCTTGTCAGGAAGCTCGCGGAAGTGAGGGAGCTCTCGGAAGAGCTGAAGTCCAAGCTCAACTCCGTTTTCTTCAGGGCCGGCGAAAGGAAAGCGCTGGTAGATTCGGGGCTGGTCAAGGACCCCGTCTTCGGAAGCGCCAAGATACTGAAGTTCCAGGACGAGAATTTCCCCGACAGGATAGACCTGAGGAGCCAGGACGCGATATCCATCTCGGCCGAGCAGTGCGGCGTCCCCTCGATCAAGAAGGTCAGGGTGGTTCCCACCAGTTTCAAGGAGGGCGTCGACTTCACGGTGGTGATCCTCGGGGGCGGCGCGACAGCGAACATCAACATCCTTAGCAAGGACAAGTTCCGAGCCGAAAGGACGGTAGTGGTCCTGGTGAACTGACGAGCTCAGATAATAAGAGAAGAAGGACGCCCGGCTTGAACGCCGGGCGTTTTTTTTATGAAAGGCTTCGACGGGCGTAATCCGCCAGATGCGAGGCCATGTTCTTGTAGGGGAGAAGGACTTCGTTCGCCCCGGCGGATTTGAGGGCTTCCCCGTGTTCTTCCGAGTCTGCCGTGGCAACTATCACTGAGTTCGGGGCGGCGGTCCTGCAGATCCTAACTATTTCTATGTTGCCGGTACCCTTGAGGAGCATGTCCGGGACGGTGGACATGATTATCTCCGCATCCGAAACTCCCGAGTGTTCAAGAGTGTCCATGCTGCTTATATCGCCGAACATCCCGTGGATCTTGCGGTCTTTAAGCTCCTTCAGGACCTCAAGATTGAAATCGATGACGAGTATCCCGTCCAGAAGCTCCGGGTACTTTTCTTCGACCAGCTCGACGAAAGCTCTCGCGGTCCTGTGAAAGCCGAGGACCACGACCGAGTAATGCTTCTCTTCATCTCCGGTCGAGGCTTTTCTAGCTCTCGACGGGAAGCCCAGCCTGACGAGAAGCCTGTCGTAAGCGAGGTAAGCAGAATGGTTCCCGTTGATGAAATAGGAAGAAAGGACGGAAGTTATGGCCATGGCGTATATGATAAGCGACATCAGCCTCTGCCCGATATGGCCGTATCCGACTCCGAGCGCCGCGACGACGAGCGAGAACTCGCTGATCTGCGACAGGTTCAGGCTTGCTATGAAGCTCGTGCGTCTTCCTCCTCCCGCGAGCGAGATCAGCGGATAGACGGTGAGAAAACGCGACGCGACTACGAAGGCCACTATGACGACGGCCATGAAGAGCATGGGCGCGTCCGGTGCCGGTATCTTCATCCCGATGGAAAGGAAGAACAGAGTGAGGAAGATGTCCCTCAGGGGGAGCACCTTGGCGGTGACGTGCACGCTGTAAGGGAAAGAGGAGATGGCCACGCCAGCGATGAGGGCTCCCATCTCCATGGACAGGCCAATCGCTTCTCCGATCCCTGCCATGAGGGCGCACCAGGCCACGGAGACCGCGACAACCATTTCCGGAGTACCCGAGATCTTTTCGAAGATCATCCTGAGAAGGTACTTGCTGAGGAGGAACCCGATCGCGAGCAGTGCCGCGCATTTGCCGAGCGCGAGGGCGATCAGGGTGATCTTCGGGTGGGTGAAGTGGGGCTGGACCGCGAGCACCATGATGGCCCACAGGTCCTGAAAAATGAGTATCCCCAGCGTAACCCGCCCGGGGAGCGTGTCGAGCTCGAACTTGTCGTAAAGAAGCTTGACGACTATCGCCGTGCTGCTAAGGGCGCAGAAGATCGCCAGGTAGAGCGCGTCCATTTCGCCGCCGCCGAAGCCGAAGCCGAGTAGGGCGAAAAAGCCCGTGCCGATCAGTATCCCCATCAGGAACTGCCCGATGCCGGCGTAAAAAAGCTGTTTTCCCGAAGAAAGCAGCTTTCCGGGGCTCAGTTCGAGGCCGATGATGAAAAGCAGAAGTATAAGCCCGATCTCAGAGATCACCTGTATGTTCTCCGGGTCGGTTACCAGCCTGAAGCCGATCTCCGGGCCTATTATGGCCCCCGCGAGAAGGTATCCCAGGATCACGGGCTGTTTTATTAACTGGAACAAAAGTCCGACGGCGGTGGCCGCGAGTATGGAGACGCCTATTTCAAAAAGGATGCCGTGCATCAAGCAACTCTGACGGGATCGCGCGTCCGCCCTTGCGGGAATGTCATCTTTTCCTCGCGAGGACCAGCCTGTTCCTGCCCGTTTTCTTGGCTTCGTAGAGTGCGGCGTCCGCCGATTCCAGGAGGTGCTTTTCCGAGGGGGTGGTCTCGGGGAACGCCGATACGCCTATCGAGATGGTGACCGGTATCTCCGTTCCGGGCATCAGCTTTACAGCCGCGTCCTGGACGGCGCACCTGACTCGCTCGGCGACTTCGGAAGCCTCCTGGATCCTGCAGTTTGGCAGGATGGCCGCGAACTCCTCCCCGCCGTAGCGGCAGAGGATGTCGGTCTCCCTCAGGTTGGCCGAGAGCCTCTGCGATATTTCCTTCAGCACCGAGTCTCCCAGCGGGTGGCCGTGAGTGTCGTTTATCTTCTTGAAGTGGTCAACATCGAACATCATCAGGGAAAGGGGTTCCGCCGAGCGCTCAGCCCTCTTGAACTCCTTGTGGTAGGTCTCGTCGAAATACCTGCGGTTGTAAAGGCCGGTAAGGCCGTCCTTGATGGCAAGTTGCTTGTTCTCGAGGTTTATCATCGAGAGTTCGATGAGGGCGGACGCCTCTTTTAGGAACAGCTGGGCGGAGTCCCTGTCCTCCGGCGCGAAAGGCTCCTTTTCCGTCGTTACGGCCCCTGCTATGCCCAAAATGTCGTCGCCGCTTTTGAGTTTCTGAATGAGAGCGATCCTGTCGGCGGGAAGCTTCTCGTCCCTGCGGAGGATCGGCATGGGAGTTTCTTTGGCCGCGGAACCCTGGAGAAGAACATAGTCGTCCTGGTGGGCGAAAAGCCAGAATGCCCAGGTTCCCGGTTCGGGGCGGTTGAAGTCGTCGGGCGGGGGAGGGAAACCGTGAGTCACGAGGTAGGGGTATTCATGTTTCGAACTCAGAAGGAAAACAAAGCTGAACCTGCACCCGAGGATGTTGGCGAGAGTCTTGGCGGCGGCGTCAGCCATCTCGGAAAGGTCCTTTCCCCTGAGCATCTCGACTATTCCGGTGTCTCTTTTTTCGGAGCGGACGCGCAAGTACTCCAGTTTGCGGGACCTCGAAGCGAATATCTCGAGCTCGTCGAGGAATCGCGCGCCCCTCTTCGCGGAGAGAATGTCTTTTGAGGAGAAAGGCTCGGAAACGCCCCTGTGCGCGGCCAGCAGCCCGATGCACGACCCCCTGCGTATAACGGGATAGTAGATGACCGAGCATGGCTCCTTGGGGTCCTTCAGGTGTCTCAGCGCCTGGGGCTGGACGATCTCGGCGATGACCTCTTTTTCTTCGTTCATCGCGATGCCGTACAGGCCCTCCGAGGATTGCACGGCAGTTTCCCTTGTCTCGGTCCCGGGGCTTGCGCCGACAGCTATCAGGCCCCCGTTCTCGAGTCGAAGGTACACGACTCCGTCGGCGTTCAGGCTCTGCCTCTGGATGCCGAGGATCTGGCTGACGAGAAGGGAGAAGGATGGCACCCTGTGCTCTTCGTTTTCGTCGGGAGGAAGCAGTTCAGTCGATCGGCCGGCCTCTTCCGCGGCCCCCCGGACCTTTTTTCTGGACAGCATCCAGGCCGCGCCGGCTCCCGCGGCAAGCCCGGCAGTCCCGGTCGTCACGATCATGATGATGAGGAAATTATCCATCTTCATTGCCCCCGCGAGCTTTTTTTCTGTTCAGATAAAATGCCGCCATGTAAAAAGCGGCCAGGCCGCAGGCCGCCCCGATCAAATCGTGTCCCAGGTCGCTTATGTCAGGGACCCTGCCCGGGATGAAAGCCTGATGGATCTCGTCGGAAAGACCCCACAGCCCTGAAAGCAGAAAAGCGGCGATCCCGGAAGCCGCGGAAGGAACCCCAGGCTTCCCTCCGTGGATAGCCCTGAGAAGCAGGAACGAAAAAACGGCGAATTCGGGATAGTGAAGGGAATTGGAATCGATGTTGAAGGGCATGGGGGGAGAGCTCATCCCGGAAAGAGTGAACATAACTGCCAGGCAGATCGTGAAAGGCAGCCAGTAACGGACGAACCCGGCCAACTTATTTTCCCGTGAGGAGCATCAGGAAAGCGAAAGCCAGGGACCCCAGGACCATCCATGAAAAGGTCTTAAGAAAAGATTTGAGAAACTTTCTCGGCGTCGAATGGTAAAGGGTGGAGAAGAAGAGGGAAACCAGGGCCGAGAAAAGCAGAAGGCTGATGAAGTGGTCTTTAAGCATCACTCTTCCGCCTTCCTGCCGATGGAAATGTCGAAGGCGTCCATCATGAGAAGCATGTTCATGAGCCCCGCCGTTATCAGGAAGGTGCTTCCGTACCCGAACATGACGGAGGTCACGGTCTCGGGGACTATCCTGTTGACCCCCGAAAGGACGCAAAGCAGGTAGGGGAGCCCCATTCCGAGCTCCCCCGCGCCTGCGAGCTTGTAAAGCCAATTGGAACTCCTGAGCGTGAAGACGCCGCCGTCCATGAGAAGTCCGGCCAGGAATGTCGAACCGACGATAAGGAAAAACCCCGCGGCCTTCTTCCTCCTGCCGAGAACGAAATGGGACAGTCCCGGAAGGACGAGCGTCGGGAGAGATAATAGGTAAGGCCTGACGCCGGTTCTCATCTTCTCCCCGCCTTCATCGTTTCCGCCCGGGGGAGAATGCTACTCTTCCTTGGTAACGGTCAGCTTGACGACCGGGACCACTTCCTGGTGAAGCCTGATCCTGATCTCGAACTCGCCGAGCCTCTTGATCGGTTCGTGCAGGAGGATCTTCCTCTTGTCGATCTTGAATCCCTTCTCTTCGAGCAGGTCGGCGATGTCGGTCGGCGTGACCGAGCCGTATAGGAGGTCCTGGTCGCCCGACCTCTTCTGGACCACCAGCTCGACGGCGGATAGCTTCTCCGCCATTTCCTGGGCGTCTTCCTTCTCCTTGACCTGCTTGGCTTCGTACATCCTGTGTTCCTGCTGGAGAAGCTTCAGCGCGCCCTGGGTGAATTTCATTGCGAGGCCTTTGGGGATCAGGAAGTTCCTGGCGAAGCCGTCCTTGACTTCGACGACGGCGCCCCTGTTCCCGAGGTTCTCAACGGTGTCTTTAAGGATGATCTTCATTTTTCCCTCCTCAGTCCGTGGCGAATGGCAGAAGGGCCAGATGCCTGGCGCGCTTGACCGCGACGGTTATCTGCCTCTGGTGAAGGGCGCACGCGCCGGAGATCCTCCTGGGTACGAGCTTAGCCCTCTCCCTGAGATATCCCTGAAGCATGTTGACGTCCTTGTAGTCGACGTAAGCTACGCCGGTGTCGCACAGCTTGCAGTATTTCTTCCTCTTGAAGAGGGAATCCTTTTTGTAGAACGTTTTTTTCTTGTCCTTGTCCCTTGAATTACGGTCTCTGAATGCCATCTTTCACCTCAATCCATCTCGCCGTCTTCTTCGCCGAATCCGTCGTAATCTCCCGAATCCTCCTTCGAGCCGGATTTGCCCCTCTTGAGGAGCTTCTCCTTCATCCGGGCTTCGGACTTCTCTTCCTCGTCCCTGCGGATGGTGAGGAACCGGAGGATAGTTTCGCTGACCCTCAGGCGGCCCTCGAAGCTCTGGATTATGTCCTCTTTCTCGCTCTTGTAGTCGCAAAGGACATAGTAGCCTTCGGTGAATTTCTGGATGGGGTAGGAAAGGTTGCGTTTTCCCCACTTCTGGACAACTGCTTCACTCGCCCCGTGACGGTTCCTGAGCTCCTCCTCGTAGCCTTTGACCATGTTGTCGAGGTCGCTCTCTGAAACGTTCGGGGGCACAACGATCATCGTTTCGTAATGTCTCATCTTGCCTCCTTTCGGACATAACGCCCCTGCCTCAAAGGGCAGAGGAAGGATTTCGAGCGGCCAAATATAACACAAAAAAGAAGTTTTGTCCACAAGGGTGGGCAGCGGCGGGTGTCTTTATCTTCAACCGAAAAAATGTTATTTTTATAGTCCGGGCCGACCGGAAGGAGGGTCTCGATGATCGACATAGAAAAATACCTTGACGGGGAGCTTGCCGCAACCTCTCGGTCGAAACCGACCATAATTTTCTCCGAGTCGCTTGATCCGAGGGTGATCGAGGCCGCGTGTTTTCTTTCAAGGTTCTGCAAGCCGGTCTTTCTCGAAAAGGAAGAGAATGTGAGGGAGTCGGCCGGCAGGAACCTCCCGAGGGTCGACAAGACGAGGATAGACTACATGATCTCCGAGTCCGTGTTCGTGGACATCCCTTCAAGGAAAGACCTCCTGGAAGAGTTCGCTTCGCTCGTCGTTAAAACGGAGCTGGGGGGTTCGGGGAGCCGGGGTGAGGCCCTCAAGCTCGCCGCGGAACCGCCTAGGTTCGGTATTTACGCAGTGAAGGCGGGCCATGCTGACATGGTGGTCGGAGGAGCGGCGTCCGAACCGGTCCGTTTCTTCAGGCCGGCGCTCAAAGCGCTGAAAGAACAGGAAGTTCAGGCGGAGATCGGCGTGTTCTTCCTGCCCGGAGGATCGTCGATGGATGTCTTTCCCGGAGGGATAGCCGTGTTCGGTGATGTGGGGGTCAACGCGTCCATGAGGCCGGATTCCCTCGCCCGGGTTGCCGTCGAAACTTGCGCGGCCGCGAGAGATATCATTCCCGACTCGACGCTCCCGGAGATCCGAGCTGCGATGGTCTCATATTCCAACAAGGGTTCGGACGAGGGGGGATCTCCCGACCTGGTGAGGGAAGCTTCCAAGCTCGTGCCCGCCCTTCTGGAAAAAAAGGCCCTCGAAGACAAGAAGTACGGCTCCATAAGGATAGTGGGAGAGGTCAAGGTCAGCGCAGTGCTCTCCAAAAGGTCGGCGTCGCATTACCTCAAGAACGACAGAGGGGCGGAGGACCTGGCGGGAAGGTACAACGTTATCGTGTGCCCAAACATCGAACTCGGCAATTTCATGTACCATTTCTTCTCTTCCAATTTCCCTTACGCCGGCAAGATATCGGCGATCTGCGGAGCCGGCTACAAAATAGTGGACCTTGCCATGGACTGCACTGCCGACGACGTCAGGCTCAGCGTCAAAGCGAACCTGCTCCGCCATCACAGGGCGGGGAATTGGTCGGAGACTCCCAGGGACACTTTCTTCAGAAAATACAGGGTGCTTGCCGTAAATCCCGGATCTACCTCGACAAAAATCGCCCTTTACGAAGGGGACAGGGAACGCTTCACGGAAGAGATACAGCACGGCGCAGAAGAACTGAAGCCCTACGAGGGAAAGCCCATCGTCGCCCAGTTCGCCTTCAGGAAAGAGATAATCATGAAAACGCTGAAGGAGAAGGGGTTCAGGGCGGAGGACCTGGACGCCGTTTCCGGGCGCGGCGGATTACTCAGGCCGCTGGCTCACGGAACTTACGACGTGAACGACAAGATGGCCGAAGACCTGATGGCATGCGTAAGCGGTGAGCACGCGTCGAACCTCGGCGCTCTTATAGCGAAGGAACTCTCCTCCGGAACGGCTGCGAGGCCGTTCATCGTAGATCCCGTCGTGGTCGACGAGGTCCCGGTCAGGGCGAAGATAACGGGGGTGAAGGAGGTGCGCAGGAAGGTGATCAGCCACGCCCTGAACCAGATAGCCAGCGCCAGGAGGTACGCCGACGCGAACGAGACCTTTTACGAGCACATCAACGTGATCGTGTGCCACATGGGCGGAGGAATAAGCGTGGGGGCGCACAAGAAGGGCCGGTACATCGACGTCAACAACGCTCTCGACGGAGAGGGGCCGTTCACTCCTCAAAGGTCCGGTTCGCTGCCCGTGGGGGCGCTCATAGAGCTGTGCTTCTCCGGCAAGTATGACAAGAAACAGCTGAAGCTCCTCAACAAGGGGAGGGGAGGCCTGATAGATCTTCTCGGAACGGCCGACCTGAGGGAGGTCGAGGCCAGGATCGATAAGGGGGACACGGAAGCCGGGGAGGCTTTCGAAGCCATGGGCTACCAGATCGCCAAGGAAGCGGCCTCGCTGCTGCCGGCTTTCGACGGGGAAAAGGTCGACCAGGTGATCCTCACCGGCGGGATGGCGCGTTCAGGGAAGCTGACCGCGGCCATCGGATCATATCTCAAATCTCTCGGGTGCGGAATAACGGTCTACCCCGGAGAGAACGAGATGCTCTCTCTCGTCAAAGGCGCGATCAGGGTCCTAAGCGGCAAAGAAGAGGCAAGAACTTACAAAGGAGAATGAAATGAAGCCCATAAGCAGTCTAGATGAACTGATCTCAGGCCTGAAGGGCCAGCCCCCGAAAAAGGTCGTTGTCGCAGCGGGGCAGGACGAGAACACCATAGAAGCCGCCCACAGGGCCGCTCAGGAGAAGATCGCCGAAATGATCCTCGTCGGCGACGGGGAAAAAATAAGGAAGTTGTGCGCGGAAAAAAAGCTTGACCACAAGGCCTTCTCGGTGGTCGAGGAGAGCGACGATTACAAGGCCGGAGTCACCGCGAGGAACATGGTGAAGGAAGGCGCCGGCGACTGCCTGATGAAAGGACTCATCGGGACCGACAAGTACATGCACCTGATCCTGGACAAGGAGCAGGGGCTTCTTCCGAAAGGAGCGGTGCTCACTCACCTGACCGTCATCGATTCGCCCTTCTACCAGAAGAGCCACGGAAAGCTTCTTTTCGTTTCCGACGTCGCGATCATCCCCCAGCCGGACCTCCCCACGAAAGTGAAGATCCTCGAATACCTGATCCAGGCGGCCCACAGCTTCGGAATAGAAAAACCGAAAGCCGCCCTCCTGGCGGCCAACGAAAAGGTGTCGGACAAGATGCCCGCCACAACGGACGCGGCGATAATATCCAAGATGGCCGACAGGGGACAGATCAAGGGCGCGGTAGTGGACGGCCCCCTTGCGCTCGACGTCGCTATCTCTCCGGAAGCCTGCGAGATAAAGGGCCTGAAATCTCCCGTGAACGGGGACGCCGACCTGATCCTCTTCCCAAACATCGAGAGCGGGAACGTTTTTTACAAGACTGTAACGAACCTCGGGGGATCAAGGCTGGCCGCAGTCGTCGTCGGAACTGTGGTCCCGTGCATCCTTACAAGCAGGGCCGACGACGAGGAATCCAAGTTCTTCTCGATAGCCCTCGGCTGCAGGCTTGCGGCCAAAAAATGACAGGGCCTGAGGCGGCTTGACAACGGACCTGGAAAGTATTACTTTGAGGGTGTAAACAGAGCGGAGAAGCGGGAATGTTCGGCAAGGATGCCCAAGTTCCTATTATTCGCACCAACCCTCCTGATTTCGTCTACCCTCAACCGAAACTCGCGCCTCCGGGCAGTTAAACGACATGCTTTCCGCTCCCGCCGGCCCTCCGCACCCCCGGGGGGCCGGTTTCATTTTGCGGCCCGTTGAAGTTATAATTACCTCCGGAGGCTCGAATGGATTTCGAAGAACAGGAAGAAAGGCAATTCAAGGGAGAGAAAGGCGAGTACTGCGAGATGTGCGGGGCAAAGGAAAGGCTTATAACGCTGAACAAATGTCCCATGTGCCACAAGTATTTTTGCGAGAAATGCCAGATAAATTTCGGAGGCAAGACCTTCTGTTCCGATTTCTGCGGCCAGGAGTTCTTTTTCGGCGGGGACGAAGAGGATGAATAAAGACCATCAGGACAGCCTCGGCCCTCTTTTCCGGCCCAGGAGGCTTAGGGAAAACAGGATATTGAGAGAGATGGTCCGTGAGACGGCCTTGGGGGCGGCGGATCTTGTTTATCCCCTGTTCGCCGTCGAGGGGAGGGGCTGGAAAAAAGAAGAGATCCCGTCCATGCCGGGCATCTGCCGCCACTCCGTCGACTCGCTGCTCACCGAGATAGACGGCGCGCTTGAAGACGGCGTCAAGGCCTTCATATTCTTCGGGATCCCGTCCAGGAAGGACGAACGGGCCTCCCAGGCTTACGCCGGCAGGGGGGTGGTCCAGCAGGCGGTGAGGGCCGCGAAGAAACGCTTCGGGGAGGACGCGCTCCTGATCACGGACGTTTGCCTCTGCGAATACACGAGCCACGGGCACTGCGGCGTTACCGGCGGGAAAGGGGAGATATCTAACGACGCCTCGCTTCCTCTCCTGGCGGAAACAGCCATAAGCCACGCGGAAGCGGGAGCGGACATGGTCGCGCCTTCCGACATGATGGACGGAAGGGTGGGAGCTATCAGGGACGCCCTCGACCATTGCGGATACACGAGCGTTCCGATAATGGCGTACTCAGCAAAGTACTGTTCGAAGTTTTACGGCCCTTTCAGGGAGGCCGCCGGTTCGGCTCCCCAGTTCGGGGACAGGAGGTCTTACCAGATGGACCCGTGCAACGCCGTCGAAGCGCTCAAGGAGATAGCCCTCGACATAGACGAAGGCGCCGACATAGTCATGGTGAAACCCGCTCTGGTTTACCTGGACATCGTGAAGAAGGCTTATGAAACTTTCGACGTTCCGATAGCCGCTTACAACGTATCGGGCGAATATTCGATGATAAAAGCGGCCGCGAAGATGGGATGGCTGGATGAAGAGGGAACGATGATGGAAACCCTGACCTCCATAAAGAGGGCCGGGGCGTCGATCATCCTGACCTACTTCGCGAGGCAGGCCGCGCGGCTCCTGAAGCCTTGACATCCGCGTGAAAAGAACCTAACTTATTCATACCGTGGGGGCGTTTCGGTCTCGACGGGGTCGTACGGGAGGTGACGGCGCACCGAGTTCCGTGAACTCGTTAAACTCGCGGAAAACTTTAACTGCCAACGATAACTTGGCCCTGGCGGCTTAACCGCCACATCCCATCTGGCTTCTCCCGCGGGCCGCTTGGGATGTCGCTAGCGGGATGCTTTCGATTGCGCGCTCCCTGCAATTGAACTAAGACTTAGGGAGATAGCGGACCGCTGACTTGCCGGTACCAGTGGCGGCGAGCGAAAACTCAGGAACCGGATACGTGCGTAGATGTTGCCTTGGCCGGCCTCTCCGGACGCGGGTTCGACTCCCGCCGCCTCCACCAAGAAATCCCAAGAGGGGTGCGCTCCGCTCCCCTCTTAGGCGCTGCGTTCGCAGGCTCACTCCGCTGAACACCCCCCTGGAAATGAATACACCTACGCGTGGAGTGAATCCAACGCTCGGTGCAAGGCTTATTAGGGAGGGAAGCGAAACCGCGTCCGGAAGGGGGCGCGGGGGAATAGGCTTCCCCCGCAGTCAGTGCATCTTCGAAGGCGCGAGGGGGAGCAGAGAGCGGAGCGATCGTTGAGGGGGAACTGCGGAAAGTTCCCTCTCAAGGAGCGAGGGAAGGAGCGACGGATGCCGGTCGACTCCCGCCGCCTCCACCAAGAAATCCCAAGAGGGGTGCGCTCCGCTCCCCTCTTAGGCGCTGCGTTCGCAGGCTCACTCCGCTGAACACCCCCCTGGAAATGAATGCACCTACGCGTGGAGTGAATCCAACGCTCGGTGCAAGGCTTATTAGGGAGGGAAGCGAAACCGCGTCCGGAAGGGGGCGCGGGGGAATAGGCTTCCCCCGCAGTCAGTGCATCTTCGAAGGCGCGAGGGGGAGCAGAGAGCGGAGCGATCGTTGAGGGGGAACTGCGGAAAGTTCCCTCTCAAGGAGCGAGGGAAGGAGCGACGGATGCCGGTCGACTCCCGCCGCCTCCACCAAGAAATCCCAAGAGGGGTGCGCTCCGCTCCCCTCTTAGGCGCTGCGTTCGCAGGCTCACTCCGCTGAACACCCCCCTGGAAATGAATGCACCTACGCGTGGAGTGAATCCAACGCTCGGTGCAAGGCTTATTAGAGTGGGGATCGAAGCCGCGTCCTAAAAAGGGGGCATCAGGGGGAAAGAAGAGTTTTCCCCTGAGCGGAGCTACCTTCGAAGGTGCGAGGGGGAGCAGGGAGCGAGGGAAGGAGCGACGGATGCCGGTCGACTCCCGCCGCCGCCACCACGAGATGTCGGAAAGTGAGAAGGGTGAAGTCAGGGGATGCGGTATCGCTCCGAATAAAAATGGGAAAGAACAGCCAAAATAAAACAACGAGTGCTCAAGAAGCAGGTAAAAGCCGCGAACGACACGAATTGAATCAAGAAAAAACTCAGCGGTTTACTTGAGATATTTGAAGTTCAATGGAAAAGGACACGTAGAACATTGTGTTAAACCCAGGAAGGGAGAATACATCCTAAACCTGTCGTGAGATAAGTTATCGGATCAGTAAAAATAAAGTGGGCATTTACTATATAAAAAAAGAAGAATATCAAAATATCTCAATTGATGTTTTATGGAAGGAGCGTTTTTCACCATATATTATTGCAACTTTGCATGGAGGGTGAATTTAAAGTTGGATCGGGAGAATAATTATCTGATCCTCAATATTCCAGACCGTTAATCTGAAAAAAGCCCGGATCTCGGTTTAGTTTTTTTTGCGTCGTCCCCAGGCATCGAAGGCTCTTTCGATGATCCGTCGCCCATGTAGAGAGAGATTTTCATCGGAGGGGGCGTAGTGATGAAACCCGCACCGTTTTCGGCTTTTCTGATCTCGGTCAGGCAGTGTCTGACCTTGGCGTCCAGGTTGTCGATGTGATGAAAAAAGACAGCTTCGGCGGTGGAGGGATCGACCGGAGAACCGAAACCATCGGCACGCTGTCCCTGGTGGCTCAGTATCAGATGGATTATGGCTCTTTTCTTTTCCTGGGGGAAACTCTCCATGCCGTCTATGAGGTCCTCGGTCATCTTCGCGCCCATGTAGATATGGCCGAAGAGCTTGCCGTCAGTTGTATATTCGAACCCCGGGTCCGTGGATATCTCTTTCGCCTTGCCAGAATCGTGGAGGAAAGCACCCGCTGTAAGAAGGTCCTTGTCGAGTTCAGGGTAAAGAGATGAAAGGGCTTCAATGGCTCTCGCGAGTCCGATGGAGTGTTCGAGAAGCCCCGACAGCCAGGCATGATGGATCGATTTCGCAGCGGGAGCTATAGAGAAATCGGAGAAAAAAATGGAATTCTTGAAGGTTTTCAGCAGGTTTTTGTAATCATCATCCCGCATCGCTTCAATGATCGTGTCGAATTCCTCTGCCAGCTCTTCCTTTTGACTGTCGCCCTTGGGAAGAAGCGCTGATTTGTCGAATTCCCCATCAAAAGGCTTCACTTCGTGAATTATCAGCTGTCTGACACCGTTGTATTCGTCAGCCGTCGCCTTGACGGAGTAGGGGTTCTGAGGGACCAGAAGGCGCGCCTGATCATCCAGATGCCTGTTCTGCCAGATCTTGGCGGGGATGGGTTCCTTGTCAAGGATGAACCTTCCAGCCCAATAGGGTCCGTTCTTTCCCTGGACGATCTTGCCTTCAACAAGCCACATGACTTGTTCGATCCTGTCGCCTTTTTTCATTTCCATTTTCCACCTCTCATGGTTCTTCTCCGCATTTTCCCGTGGAAGACAGTACCCTGGTGAACCCGGTGCCTTGGCCGGCGCTGCCTTCGCATTTATCGAGGATCGCCGTCACGAGGTACCACAAAAGCTTGCCGCTCGCCGCCAGGGGATCGTCGCCTCCGCAGTCAGCGCATGCCGTCAGCGGACCTTCGTACCTTGAGCATCCGTCCGGCGATGAGGTCTTGAGATTCGGGAGGTCAGCCAGGTTCCCCCTATAGAGCCTGTAGCTTGTCGACTCGGCCACGGCGTCCCAGGTGTAATCCGTCATGTCCAGGAACGCGACCTCATCCGGCAACGCTTCCTGGTGGTCGACCGCCGATACTCCCGCTGTCAAAGAAGAAAGCCCGCATCCGTTGACGGCCCGGACCTGGTACAGGTAGGGAACCTCGTTCTCGCCTGTCGCGTCTGTATAGGATAGAGTAGTTTCGGCAAGGCCTGAAACGATAACCATTCCTTCCCTCAAAACCTCGAAAGACCTCGTTCCAGCGCCGGAATCTCCCCACAATCGAGGGGTTGCCCATGAAACTGTCACCCCCGTATCGGAACAGCCTTGGTCCGCCGCGCTGTTGTTGACGGGGAAGAGGGGCGCGGCAGGCCCTCCAAAGAATATCCCTCCGGTGTTCTGGCTTGAATAACCACCCCAGACCAGCATCATCTCTCCGGTCCATACAGCAGTGTGCTGGCTCCTTGCGGCAGGCACTCCGCTGCCTGTGGAAGTGGCGAGCCAGTTCCCGGCGGAGGGATCGTAGAAGGCTCCGGAATTTAGAGTACCCATTGCTCCTCTTCCGCCCCAGACTATCATTCTTTCTCCGTCCCAGGACGATGTATGTTCCGATCTCGCCTCGGGGAAATAGTCATCGCAGGGAGTCGGCATCCAGCTGTCGGAAGAAGGAGTATATCTGCTTCCGGAAAAGAGGCGGAAATTTCCCGTGGCCTCGATGCCGCCCCATATTATCATCATCTCTCCGCTCCAGACGGCAGAGTGGTAAGCCCTCTGCTCGGGGGCGTTGTTGTTGGTCGTGGACGTCCAGGTGTCCGACGAGGGCGAGTACCTTCCGCCCGTGGAGGTGAAGAAAGGGGTGGTCTCGGAGGTCCTTCCGCCCCAGACGATCATCTCCGCGCCTGTCCATACGGTTGTGTGCTGGGATCTCGCCAAGGGAACGTTTTCTCCCTCTGAAGTTGCGGTCCAGCTGTTCGTGGAGGGAATGTATCTTCCGCCAGAATTATATTTGGTCGAGCCGTAGCTCCCTCCCCAGATGATCATTTCCGTCCCGGTCCATGCTGCAGTGTGCATCGTCCTTGACGACGGACAGCCCGCTCCCTGCGATGTCGCCGACCACGTGTTCGATGAAGGGTTGTACCTTCCCCCCGTATTCGAGCCCGATCCCCAGACTATCATCTCCGCCCCGGTCCACACCGCGGAGTGGTAGTACCTGGCGGAGGGCACGTTGGCTCCCGTGGATGTGGGCAGCCAGCTGTCGGTGGCGGGGAAGTAACGCCCACCCGTTCTGAGAGACGTGGTGTTGACACCTCCCCATATGATCATTTCCGCCCCGGTCCAGACGGCGGTATGAAGCTGCCTTCCCGCAGGGGCGCCGGTTTCGCCGGAGATCTCCGACCAGTAGCCCTCGGACGGCACACAGTCGAGAAGCTCAGCCGTCGGGCGGGGCATTCGATACGAGTATTCGCTTGCCTGGAAAAGCTGTTCCAGGAACGCTTCTTCAGGCATTTCGCCGAGCCATTCTTCAAGCGGACGCTTGTACAAAGAGACAGCCTCTATCTCGATGGAAGCGGAACTTTCTCCGAGTGTCCTGAGCACGACGAACCGATCTTCCATATCGATCGGCTCCGATACACATCCCTCCCGGGGAAGACCCGACGCCATCTGCGCGAATATGCTTTCATCGATGTTCACCGGCGGAGGATATTCATCAGGCAGATTCTGAGAAGAGCTATCATTCACGAAGATTATCCTTTCGCAAGACAGTTCTCCGGAATAGGTCATGATCCGGGGATACCCGGCTCCGGCAAGGGTGGCTTCGTGAAGGACCTTGTCGCCGTAATAAAGGCCTGATATGAGCTTATCAGCAAGGATCGGCCTGACGAGGCATTCCGCGATAACGAAGGGATCGTCACCCAGGGCCGAGAAAAGCTCCCTGAGCGTGGCCGGGTCTTTTGAGGACGCGACCATCCTGTCCAATTCCTCCTGAAGCTCCGCGCCGGTTATCGTCCTGTTCCAGAAAAGCTTCAACGCGGCCGATCTTTTAATATAAGCCGCGACCTTTCCCCTTATGACGCTATCGGGAAAAGACTGCTCGAATGGAGGCTTGGGTTCCCGGTTCTCTGCCGGCCAGAGCCTGTGCCTGTCATAAACCCTCTCTATCGCCGCCTGAGCTTGAACCCGCTGTTCGAACGAAATGGACCGGGAGGCGCAGGCGCCCGCCTGTGCGGAAAAAGTCCATAAGCATACGATAAGGGATAATAAAATATAGAGGTACGGGCGCCTCATGGTCTCCTGTCTTTGGCATAAGCCTGTAAATATAAATTATAGAACAGATCGAGCTCTTTGTGAAAAAAAGGGGCGGAACATCTCCCGCCCCTTCACAAGCAATGCGCTTTCTATATTACTTTTTTCCTTCCTTCAGCGCGGCCTGGGCTGCCGCCAGCCTTGCCACAGGAACGCGGAAGGGGGAGCACGAAACATAGTTGAGGCCGATGGAATAGCAGAACTCGACCGAGCTCGGTTCGCCGCCGTGCTCGCCGCAGATGCCTATCTGCAGCTTGTCCCTGGATGACCTTCCTTTCTGGACGGCCAGCCTCATCAGTTCGCCCACGCCGTCACGGTCAACCTTCTGGAACGGGTCGGCGGGGAATATCTCTTTGTCAAGATAGGCCGGCAGGAATCCCCTGACGTCGTCCCTCGAAATTCCGAATGTGGTCTGGGTCAGGTCGTTCGTGCCGAAGGAGAAGAACTCCGCGTGCTTCGCGATCTTGTCAGCGGCGACGCAGGCCCGGGGCAGTTCGATCATCGTCCCGACGAGATAATCGACCTTCCTGCCTTCTTTCGCGAAGACTTCGTCCGCTATCCTTCTCGTCATTTCCGCGAAGAACTTCATCTCCGCTTCGGTGGCCACGATCGGTATCATGACCTCCGGCTTTACCTTCAGGTTCTCCTTGGCAACCGTCACGGCGGCTTCGATGATCGCCCGGATCTGCATTTCGTAGATGGCTGGGAAGGTGAGTCCGAGGCGGCAGCCCCTGTGGCCGAGCATCGGGTTGTTCTCGTGGAGCTGTTCGATCCTGTGCAGGATCTCCTTGCTGTCTGTCTTCAGCTCCTTCGCTATCGCGGCGACTTTCTCCTCGAACACTTCGGGTTTCAGCGCTTCGCGGGAGGGGAGGAACTCGTGGAGCGGCGGGTCTAAAAGCCTTATGGTTACAGGCCTTCCCTCCATCGCCTTGAATATACCCACGAAATCTTCCTTCTGCATCGGGAACAGGAAAGAGAGAGCCTCGTTCCTCTCGGCGGCGTCCTCCGAAAGGATCATCCTCCTGACGTAGTGGATCCTTTCGCCTTCGAAGAACATGTGCTCGGTCCTGCAGAGGCCGATGCCCTGGGCTCCCAGCCGGACCGCGATGGCGGCCTGCTTCGGAGTGTCCGCGTTGGTCCACACTTCCATCTTCCTGTACTTGTCGGCCCACGCCATCAGCTTCGCGAACCTCTTGTAATTGGGGGCGTCGCCCTCCTTCATCTCCCCGTTCAGGACCTGCAGGGATTCGCTCGGCCTGGTCGGCAGCTCTCCCTCGATAACCTCGCCGGTGAAGCCGTCTATGGAGAGGTAGGAGCCTTCCTTGAAGGCCTTTCCGGCCACTTTGAGCTCTCCCTTGTCGTAGTTTATGTCGAGGGAGCTGCAGCCGACTATGCACACCTTTCCCATCTGCCTGGCGACGAGCGCCGCGTGCGACGTCATTCCGCCCTGGGCGGTGAGGATGCCCTGCGCCGCGTTCATGCCCTTGATGTCCTCGGGGCTGGTGAACTTCCTGACAAGCAGGACCCGTTCGCCCTTAGACGCCCAGGATTCGGCGTCGACTGCGTTGAAGACGATCTTGCCGGAAGCTCCGCCCGGTCCGGCGGGGAGGCCCTTCGCAAGGACCTTGCCGTTCTTCACGGCTTCTTCCTTCGCCTTCGAGTCGAAGATGGGGGACAGGAAGGCGGCGATGCCGTCGGCTTCAGGCCTCGAAACCGCTTCCTTCTCGTCGATCAGTCCTTCTGATTCCATGTCCACCGCCATCTTGGCCGCGGCGAAGGGGTGCCTTTTTCCGGTTCTTGTCTGGAGCATCCAGAGCTTCCCGTCCTCGATGGTGAACTCGAAGTCCTGCATGTCCTTGAAATGGTTCTCTATCTTGTTCCTGATGGCGAAGAGCTCGTCGAAGGCCTTCGGCATCACATCTTTGAGCTTCTCTATGGGCTGCGGGGTCCTTATGCCGGCGACCACGTCTTCGCCCTGCGCGTTCATGAGGAACTCTCCGTACAGCCTGTTCTCGCCTAGCGCGGGGTCCCTTGTGAAACCGACGCCCGTGCCCGAGGTCTCTCCCTTGTTGCCGAACACCATCGTCTGCACGTTGACCGCGGTTCCCCATTCGGCAGGGATGTTGTAGAGCTGCCTGTAGGCGATGGCCCTCTCGTTCATCCACGAGCCGAAGACCGCGCCGATGGCTCCCCAGAGCTGTTCATAGGGGTCTTCCGGGAAGTCGACTCCCAGTTTCTTCTTGATCTCGGCCTTGTAAAGCCGCACGAGCTCCCTGAGGTCGTCGGCGCTCAGTTCCGTGTCGAACTTGACGCCCTTGTCGTGTTTCATCTTCTCGATGATCACTTCGAAGGGGTCCTCTTCCTTCTTGTTCTGGGGCTTGAGGCCCAGGACCACGTCGCCGTACATCGCCACGAACCGCCTGTAGGAGTCGTAGGCGAAGCGGGGATTTCCCGTCAGCTTCGCCATGCCTTCGACGCATTTGTCGTTGAGTCCGAGGTTGAGGATCGTGTCCATCATGCCGGGCATCGATGCGCGGGCGCCCGACCTCACCGAGAAAAGAAGGGGATTGGAGGGATCGCCGAACTTCCTTCCCATTATCTTTTCCACGCCTTCCAGGGCTTCCCTGACCTGCGGATCGAGGTCGCCGGGATAAGAGTTCTTGTTCTGGTAATAGTAGGTGCACACGTCGGTGGTGATGGTGAATCCGGGAGGCACGGGAATCTTGAGGTTGGTCATCTCCGCCAGCCCCGCGCCCTTGCCGCCGAGCAGTTCCTTCATCTTGCCTGTTCCTTCAGCTTTTCCTTCTCCGAAAAAATAAACCCATTTGCTCATTTTTCATACTCCTTCCAAAAAAATAAAGGTATTTTACATTAAAAACTTCTTTATGGCAAAAACCTTGATCCCGGCGGGCAGGAGCCGGTCCTGTTCAGATGATGTCTTTGACTTCGAAAAAGAAATTGGGCCTGGTCTTTATCTTGTCGGGAAGAAGCCTGCCCACGATGGTCCTGTCTCTCGAGGGAACTTCCTTTATCTTCGTGAAAGCGTCGAAGTAGAAGGCGGAAAAGGAATACCCTCCGGGCAATTGGATGTTCCATAGAAGGTGCTTGTCCTTAACGACGCGGGCGTCGGAAAGCGAGGCCAGTTCGAAGGCGAAATAGGGCGGCTGGAGCGAATGGTCTATGGGATCGAGCCCGCCCAGAGAGTTCCAGGCCAGTTCGGCCTGGTCCGGCTTCAGGAGGAAATACTCCATCCTCGAGGTTTCCGGGTCAGCGTTCTTCGTCAGGTTGTTGTCGAGGAAATCCCGGAGCTTCGATATGTTCTTCGTCTGCATGGTGAATCCGGCCGCCTTCTGGTGTCCTCCGAGGCGGGTGAATATCCCCTCCGACCTCCTGAGCAGGGCCGTTATGTCGCACCCGTCGGCGGCTCTCGCCGATCCCGTGGCGTTCTCGCCTTCGACCGCTATCAGGAAAACGCATATGCCCCTCTCCTGGGCGAGCCTGGAGGCGACTGGCCCCAGGAGGCCCTTGTGGAACCTGTCCGAAGCGCAGAAGAGGAAGGCGATGTCGCTTTCCGCGTCGAAATGTTTCTCCACCTCCTCGGCCATCTGGTTCTGAGTGAAGCGCCTGCTCTTGTTGAGAGCCTCCAGCTTGTCCACGAGAAGCCTCGCCCGTTCCTGGTCCCTTTCGAGAAGGATCTCGAGAACGAGGTTCCCGTCTTCCATCCTTCCCGCGGCGTTCAGCCTGGGCGCGAGATAGTAGGCGATATGGTGGCTCCGGAAAGGAGGCTGTGGGCATTTCTCGAGAAGGGCGGTCAGGCCGGGGCTGCGCGTCCCCGCGAGGGTCCTGAATCCTTCCCTGCAGAGCTTCCAGTTGAAGGGGCTTACGGGGACGACATCCGAGATCGTCGCGATCGCGCAGAGCCTGAGGAACGGTTCTTCCGGAAGAGGGACGCCCATGACCGCGGCCGTCTCCCTGAGGAGGAGGTACCCGACAGTCGCTCCCGCTAGGGTCTTCATCTCTTCGCTTTCGCCGAAGTGGGGGTTCACGATTATCCCCTTCACGAGATTGTTCTCTTCGGGGATGTGGTGGTCGCTGACCACGAGGTCTATCCCGTTAAGGGCCAGCGCTTTTTCTATGTCGCCCGCGTTCGTCCCGCAGTCGACCGTCACCATGAGGCGAGCGTTCTGTTTCTTCGCGGCTTCCACGCTTGCCGCGGAGAGTCCGTAGCCGTCATCGAAACGCGAAGGGACGAACGCGGCGACCGAAGCCCCGAGGGCGGTGAGCCCGCTGACCATGACCGCGGTCCCCATGAGGCCGTCGGTGTCGTAATCCCCGTGGACGAGGATCTTTTCTCCGTTCCTTGCGGCGAGGGCTATCCTCTCGGCGGCCCGGGCGATGTCAGGGAGGGAGGAGGACGCCGGGAAGACCAGCGGCTCTCCCGAAAAAAAAGCCGGTTCGAGGGAAGGATGAAGAAGCCTCGAGACGATCATCGCCTCGATGGAGCTAAGGTTCTTCTCCCTTGAAAGAGTCATCGCTTTCTGGTCAGGTTCGATCTCTTTCCAGTTCTGAAAAGCCATACTTTTCCTTTACGCGAAAAAGGAAGGCGCCGGCCTTCCTTCCAGGGATCGGACCCCTAAAAAAAAGAATTTGGTGGAGCTAGGGGGGATCGAACCCCCGGCCTCTTGAATGCCATTCAAGCGCGCTCCCAGCTGCGCCATAGCCCCACACAAGTCGGTTATTATATACGACTAGCCGCCGCTCGTCAACAACCGAGGGAAGCGCTTATCCGTCCTGGCTTTTGCCTGGACCGCCCGCTGTTCCGGACGACAAATCGTCGGCCTGTGTCACCTTTCCGGCTTTCCTGAGAAGCTCGGCGTAGTTCTTCCTGCAAGTCGCTACATGAGGATGGTTTTCTCCCAGTTCCTTCCTGAAAATGGCCAGGGCTGCGGCATAATGTGTCTCGGCGTCTGAAAATCTGTCCATCGAGGCGTACAGCGCTCCCATGTTGTTCATTATTATCGCGGATTCGTAATGGTCTCCGCTGAAGATCCTCCCGTGTATCCCCAGCGCTCTCAAAAACAGTTTTTCCGCTTCCGGGTATTTCTTTTCAACTGAATAGAGGCGCGCAAGGTTGTTCAGGGTCGTCGCCACCTCGACGTGGTCCTCTCCGTATACTTTTTCCTGTATCGCAAGGGCTTCCATGTAAAGGGATTCGGCCTTGTCGTATTTTTTCATCGATTCGCAAAGGACCGCGTAATTGCTGAGACCTCCCGCGTACTCGGGAGAATCGGTGCCGGCCGAATTCTTAACCAGTTCCACGGTTCTCTCGTAGAGAGGCTCGGCTTTTTGGTAGTTCCTGGCCGCGCGGTACGCCATCGCGAGGTTGTTGACCGCATTCGCGAGGGTGGTCTTGTCAGCGGGGCCCTGAGTCCCCTCGATGACCTTGACGGCGCGTTCGCAGACAGATATCGCCCTGTCGTATTCCCCCCTGGCGTAGTACACCCAGCCCAGGTTCGCAAGGCAGAGGCCCAGCGTAGGATCTTCAGATCCCAGCTTTTTCTCTTTTATCCGAAGGCTTTCCAGGTAAAGTTCTTCGGATCTCACGAGGTCCCCTTCCGTGGCGATCAGGTCGGCCAGGCTGAAAAGGACTTCCGAGTATTCGACGCTTTCTTTCCCGAGCTCCCTGCCGAAAGTTTCCGCGGCGTTTTCGAGAAGCGGCCTGGATTTCGAGAAAAGGCCAAGGTTGTAATAGACCTGGCCCATCGTCTGCATCAGCTTCGCGCTGGTCAGGGGCTCGTCCTTCAATTCTGCGGATATCTTCTCCGACCCCTTGTCCAGTATCTCCCTTGCGGTTATCGTGTTGCCTCTTGATTCGCCCGGATCGGATACCGTGAAGATGCTGACAAGAAAATCGGAAACTCGCTTCGAAGATTCGGCTTCCCTGTTGGCTCTGACGGCCTCCTTGTTCGCCCTGTCCGCTTCTTTCTGTATGCGGAAAGCCTGGAAGCTCATCACCGCGGCGAGGATCGTCAGGACCGTTACCGCGGCCGCCAGGAGAAGCATTTTAAATTTCTTCCGCGGTTTGTCCGCTATCAATTTGAGTTTTTCCAGTACGTCCATCGCCGCGGGTCTTTGGGCGGGAGCGAGCGACTTCATCCTCGTTATCAACGCCGCGGTGTCCGGGTCGATCCCTTCCGCGGGAAGCGTCTCTCCCTTCTGCGCCATCACGAGTTTTTTCATCGGGTCAAGGTTCTCGGGATAAGGCTGTTTCGAAGTGAACAGTTCCTGAAAGACCAGCCCGAACGAATAGATGTCGCTCGCGGTGGTGGCCTGCTCGCCGCGGGCCTGCTCCGGGCTCATGTAGGAGAGCGTTCCCATGATCGTGCCTGCCCGAGTGAACGATGTGTCGCTGGAAGGCTTGTCCTCCGATGAAGCGGGTGAGGCTTCTCCCACGAGCAGCGTCGGCTCTTCGGAGATGTCCGAGATCTCATTTTCATCCGGTCTGGTGTTCCCTGCACTGAAGCCCTGTTCGAATTTTCCCGGCTGGACGACCCCGGCCAGGCCGAAGTCGAGGAGCTTCACCGTGTTATCCGGAGTCAGCATGATGTTCTCCGGCTTCAGGTCGCGGTGGACTATGCCTTTACCGTGGGCGACCGTAAGGACTTCCGCGATCTGGTTGACAATGCTGGTCCTGATGGCATATTCGATCCCTTCCCTTGCGATCTCTCGGAGATTCTTTCCCGGGATGAGCTCGAGGATGATGTAATTGTTGTCATCCTCCTCGATCAGGTCGTAAATCCTGCAGATGTTGGGATGTTCGAGCTTCGAAAGGACCCGCGCCTCCCTCAGGAATCTCGCCTTGGCGCCGCTGTCAAACTTTTGCTCTCTCCTCAGGACCTTGAGAGCGACGTTCCGACCGAGGACCTCGTCCGCGGCGACATAGACCTCGCCCATGCCGCCCTTTCCCAGTTGTTCAGTAACCCTGTACTGGCGGATCTTTTTGCCGACAAGGCTTTCCGTCATCTGCTCCACTTGACCGCTTCGGCGATGGTGGCCTTGCCGGTGACCGCCGCCTGGTTGTCCAGGACGACCGTGTATGGGGTTCCCGCGTTGAAGGGGAAGCTACCCAGGTAGATCCAGGAGCAGTTATTGACGGTCTGGTCAACTTCCCTTGTTACGGAGCCGCCTTCATAATAGACCGTGTACCTGGCGATCGTCCTGTTGGTAGTCCCGGCCACGAACCTGACGTGGACGTGGTGATCACCCGTTACCGTCGGAGTGAAGCTCCATGCAGCCGTCGCTGTCACGCTGGACGCTGTCGTCGCGTACCTGTACGCCCCGGTCCCGCCCTGGCAGTCGGCGCTCCCGCCCTGTATCCAGCTCCCCGAATAAGCGGCGTCGCCGTAGTACCTGGTCACGGACCAAGGTGGTTCGCTGTTGCCAACTGCGTCAACCGCGCATAGGGAATAGAACCAACAATCTCCGGGATCAGGAGATTGGCCATCGGCATAATAGTTGTCGGTGATATCGTCGACGTAAATGCCGAAATCCCACGCTGTGAGGTCGGCTCCTCGCCATAACTCGTAATGCCCCATCGTTTCGGGATCGCCGTTCTTGTCGAGCGTCACCGCGTCCCATTCCCAGCGGTCGTTCTGCCATTTGAAGGATGAAACGGCGGCCGGAGCGGTAACGTCGGTGCAGGTCACGGTCAATACGTCGGTCGAGGAATTGTTTGCGGAATCGTAAGCGGTCACGGTAAGGATGTTGGTCCCGCTGTAAAGTGCTATGCCCGGGACGGACCAGGTCGTCGTCCCGTCGGCGAGGCCGCTGCCGCCCCTGCTGTTCTCCCACGTGACCCTGCTGACCCCCGAACCGTCGGACGCGGCGCCTCCGAGGTCAAGCGAGGCGGCGGAAGTCGAGTAGGTATCGGAGGAGGTCGGTGTCGTTATCGTCACCACGGGAGCGGTCGTGTCCGCCGAAAATGTCACATTGAGCGAGTAGGCTCCCGGGTGCTGCGTCCCTTCGGAATCGGTCCAAGTGTCGCAAACAAGGAAGTAATCGCCGGGCTGCACGAACGCCGTAAAATCGGTGTGATCCCTCACGATGCAAGCGTTGGTATTGCAGGTGGAAAGAAGATGAATGTCGATGTCCACAGGGTCCGTGCATGTCACCGTCACGCCGAGCGTCCCCGCGGAGAGGACCGTCAACTTGTAGACGATCTCCGGGCCGGCTTCGTTCGTTGTCGGCGAGCAGGAGTACCAGTTCATCACCGCTCCCTTTCCCGTCGTGTCGTTGTTCTCCGTGTAGGGGAAGGAGGTTATCAGGATCGGGTTCCCGCAGGTACCTTCGGCGGAGGCGGCGCAGGGAGGGTCCTCCTGTGTGACGCCGTAGTGATGCTCGATGCCCTTGGCAATAGCACCGGCGATCGTGCAGTTCCTTTCGACAGTATTGAGAAGAGCCTGCTCCTCCGGGTTCGAGATGAAGGAGGCTTCGGTAAGCATCGCGGGCATCGAAGTGTAGTGGACCATCGCGAAGTCGTCGCCGTGGACCCCGTAGATCGATGGCGAGCAGTTCGAGGAAACGACCCCGATGTCGAGGGCGGAGTCAAGCCTGAGGGCGGTCTTCGCCGCCATGTCCCTGGAATTGGCGCTCGCGGCGAGGCATCCGTTTGTTGATGTCCAGTAGACATGAACTCCCGTGTAATTCGCGGAAGGAGTCCCGCTGGCGTTGTGGTGATAGCTCACGGCGCGGTCCACCGGTATGGAATTGAAGTAGTTGTAGCGGGCGCTGAGGCTCATCGTGGCGTCGGTCGTCCTCGTCATGTAGACCGACGCGCCCTTTGCCTGCATCGCGTCCCTGAGCATGAGAGACCCCGTGAGGTTGATATCCTTTTCATTGAGGTAAATGGGACTCGGACCTATCGCTCCCGGATCGTCTCCGCCGTGGCCGGGGTCGATCCCGATGTCGATGCCGGACATCTCTCCCGACGGCGTGGTCGAGAACTTCTCTTCGATCGTGTTCCAGAGGTCGTCGTCGTAATTGTCGTAGTTGAGGGCCCACATCCCCGTCCCGCCCAGGTTGTTCGAGTTCACCTGGTCCCACTTGAGGCCGAGGCTCTCCTCGTCGTCATAGAAACACTGGTACGGCCCCGTGGTGATAACGTAATAAGGAACCTCGGCGTAAGTGTCCCACTGCCTTCCGTGGGTCACTGAATTGGCTTTCGCGACGCTGTAGGTCTTGGAGACACCCGTATCCGTTGTCGCGGAGGGAACCGTGGTGGATACCGTCGGCCACTCGAAGCCGTAATAGGGGAGCCCCAGGATGAACTTGCCGGCGTTCTCGCTCCCGCCGTATGTAAGGTAATCGTTGATCGTCCAGTCGACCGCCCTCGTTCCCCACCTCGTGCTGCCGATGGTCGGGGATACCGGGCCCGCCGTCGCAGAGCCCTTCCAGTAGTAGTCGTAGGCCATGATGAACATGCCGTCGCTGTTGATCGCGAGCTGGTCGTAGTCGAACGCGCCCGACCAGTCCACGGCGGGCGTGCACAGAGAAACATGAGAGCCGGGGATCGCCGCGTGAAAGGCGTCCGTCAGTTCGGTCATGAAAATTACGAGGTTTGTTTTCTGGGCGACGGGAACACCTTCGAAATCGATGCAGACCCCTCCCGCGTTTCCCGCCTGCGCCTGGGCGAGAAGGGTGTCGATGGCGTTCTGCCTGTTGGACGCGCTGCTCAGAAGCGTCGAGATCCCGGTAGAGCTGAAAAGCGTCGCGGTTATGGTCAGCTTCACCCCGTTGGCCGCGGCGGCGTTCCTGAGCGCCGTCACGTATGTTCCGTTGGGCCAGTTGTGGGTATTGGTAATGTTTCCCGAGCTGTCCATTTCAAGCGAGAAAAAGGCGACATGGGTGAGGAGGTCCCACCGAATGTGGCTGAGGTCCGTGTAGACCCAGTAGGGCATGAATCCGTAAACGGTGCGGGTCAGAGCTTCCTCGCGGGACTCTGCGTTCTCCCTCGCCTCGGGATTCACCCCGAAGAGGAGAGGGTATCCCGGTTCGGGGATGTCGCCGAGCCGGTTGTACTGTTCAAGCTCAGCCTGATGGATGGAAGGTGGCTGAACGACAGTCCCCTCGGGGATGCCGGCCGGCGGCTGAGTCGCCGGTATGAAGAAAGGAAGGGCTGATATTATGAGGATCGCGAGGAGTCTTTTCATTTCAGCCACCCCCTCATTATCCTGCCGTCAAGGTCGAAAAATACCGTGTGACCGTCCTCTGCCATCGACGGCCTCATCTCGATCTTGTCGGGCGTGTCCGTAAGGCGGTATGTCATCCGCGTGGAGATGGAGTAAAGGTAGATGTCCGAGGCGACGATCCGGTGGCCGTCGTCCAGTGTCTTCTCGTAAATAATGCACGAACCGTCCCGGGCGAAGCGCGCGGAGCTACCTTCCCCGATGTCCCTGAGCTCGTCCGAGCCCTCTTTTCCCAGATAGATGTGGCCGTCGAGGCAGTGGATCAGGAAAATCTTGCCGTCCTCAGAGTAGCGCGGCATGAATAAGACCCTGCCGTCTCCCGACTCGTTCCTGGAGGCCTTCATCTCGTTGTCGAAGGCGACCAGCGCTCCCGAAGGGTGTGGGAGCTTTATCCCCTTGAATCCGCCCGCGCTTTCAGGGCCGGCGCTCTTCAGGGTTGAACCGTTCTTCCAGTCCGCGAAGAGGACGAGGCCGTCCTTCCACGCCGGAAGAGAGAGGCTGTCCGAGAGGGCGCTCGATACCTCCACCGTGCCGTCCGGATGGCCCACGGCGATGAGCAGCTTCTTATTGATCTTGCCGAGGGAACCGCGGAAAGCCACGAGGTCGTCGGAAGGAGCCCACTCGAAGCCGAAGCCCGCCCCCTCCAGGTTCGTCAGCTCGCGGACCTTTCCGTCATCCAGACTGTAAAGCATGATCCCCTTGAAATTGTCGCCCGTGAAAGCCAGGTACTTGCCGCTGGGCGAAGGCGCGGGAGAGATCTGCGCCCCCTCGACAGGGATGCCCGCGTCCCTCACATCCGAAAGCAGGTGTTCCTCAAGGCCGGGCCGGTTTTGAGCCAACGCAGGCAGGGAAAGAAGCAGGATCACCGAAGCCGCGATTTTCATGATCTTCATTGTCATCCTCCGGAATGGTTTCATCAAGTTTCATATTGAAGCGAAAGGACTTATTTGTCAAGGAAATGAAGACGGGAGACATGACCCGATTCGTTTCTTTGAATCGGGATCGTGTCCCCGACTCCCGGACGGTCAATACCCCTTAACCTTAAGGGGGAAGCCGAAGGCAGGGGATTTTCCACCTGTTGCTCCAAATGACAGGGGGGAGGGAGTATAATATTGCTTCGCAGGGGATTAAGGCGGAAGGCTGAAGGCTGGGGGATTTTCCACCTGTCGCTCCAAATGACACGGGGGAGGGAGTATAATATTGCTTCGCAAGGGCTTAAGGCTGAAGGCTTAAGTCTGAAGTTGCAGGGAAAGGAGACAATCCTTGGCGAATTATAAGAATCTGATCATCTGGCAAAAATCCGACAGGTTGGCTCTCCTGATTTACAAGTTGACGAAAGACTTCCCGAAGAGCGAGATATTTGGCATCACCTCCCAGATCCGGAGGGCGGCCTTGTCCGTCCCCACAAATATCGTTGAAGGATATAACCGTAAAAGCAAGAAAGAACTCGGGAGGTTCATAGATATCTCTCTGGGGTCGCTGGCAGAGACCGAATATCTTCTGGATTTTTCAAAGAAGCTTGGATACATCAAGGGCGACACGGGCGAAATCGACGCAATGATTGCCGAGCTGGGAAAGCTCCTGTGGGGCTTCCAAGCTTCGCTTATCCGAAAGGCCAATGTCTGATGAAACTGAAACCTCAGTCCTTCAGCCCTCAATCTTCAGCCTTTAGCCTTAAGCCGCCCGAAGGGCTTGCCTTCCGCCATCAGCCTTCAGCCTTCAGCGCTGTCCGACTGATAAAGGAGGACCCATGGCCGAAATCCTAACCAGAAGGCAGATAGGAAAGCTTCCAATCGTTCCCTACCCGAGGATCAGGAAAGAGCTTCAGACGGGGGATATGTTGTTCGCATCGGGCAACTATGTGATCTCGAAGCTGATAAGGAAATTCACGAAGTCCCCGTGGAGCCATGTCGGGATAATCTTCCCCGTCAAGTCGCCCGGCGGCGCCCTCCTTCTTGAGAGCGTCGAAGACAAGGGGGTCAACTTCCTCCCCATGGGCCGCTACCTGACCGACTACTACAGGGGGAGGCCTTACAACGGCATCCTCGCCGTCGCCAGGGTAAGGAACCTCAAAAAGAAGCATGTCGAAGAGCTTTCCAAGTTCGGCATCAAAGAGCTTGCCCGCCCCTACGACCGCGACGAGATAATCAAGATCGTCGCCCGGATAATGGCCGGAATGGGCAAAAAGGAGCGCGACCGGGAGTACATCTGCTCCGAGCTGGTCTATGAGTGCTTTTTAAGAGCCGGGATAGAATTCAAGTACGACAAGAGGGGGTTTATTAGCCCCGCGAATATTTGGGAAGATGAGAGGGTGGAGATGGTGGGGAGGGTGCTGTGAAAGAAGAGAAGAGGTGGAAAAAGAGAGTGGGGAGGGTGGGGTGACTTGCATTTCTTTCATTGAGGCACTATATTTAGGTTGCCAGCGCTGGTTGGGCCGTGCCCCAATAACCGGCGTTGTGCGATGCAACCAGCCCGGTGGTTGACGTCTCCTTTTTAAAACAGATAAATTGGTGGAGCGCGGATTGCCACAGGTTGAGTGCTATATTGTTCATGAAAGGAGAAGTTGGTCATGGATAATGACGATCTTTCAAAGAAGCCGCCGAAAAAAGGGGAGCTTGTGAATCACGATGCTCTCAAGATAGGCATTCCATTGCCAGAGCTTCTAAAGATGACTCTGCCCGAGGGGGCAGAGTTCATAGGGATTTATGATAATGTTGAAGAAGCAAAGAAGGCGATTGAGGAGGCGGAGGAAGCAGAGGTAAAAGGTGAAGATAGGGAATAATACCAAGGTGGCTGCCCAGATGAGGGATATAATAAGTGAGGAAAGGGAATCTCGTTGAATGAGTTTACTTTAAATGGCAGAATAAAGCCCTAATGAACAAGGACATGGAGAAAATGGTCAGTAAATCAAAAAAAGAAGAGATTCCGAGAAAAACAAATAAGAAAGACCTGCTGGAAAATCAGGTAAAAGATCCTCTTTTCAGTCAAAATCTTCCTATCGTCAAGGATTTTAAAAAATCAGAATCGGTGGTTGTCTTTCCCGGTGATTGTCTGGACTTGTTGAAAACTATCCCGAACGAATCTCTCCAACTGGTCGTCACCTCACCGCCTTATAATATCGGCAAGGAATACGAAAAGAAGTTACATTTGGACTCGTATGTTGAGCAACAAGCAAAGGTGATCTCCGAATGCGTCCGCGCCCTTTCCCACAAAGGCAGCATTTGCTGGCAAGTCGGCAATTACGTTGATAATGGGTCAATAGTTCCCTTGGACACGATCCTTTATCCGATTTTCTCCAAGCTAAATCTGAAGATGAGAAATCGTATCATCTGGCATTTTGAACACGGCCTTCATTGCAGTCGAAGGTTTTCTGGAAGGTACGAGACGATTATCTGGTTTACGAAATCCGACGATTACTTCTTCAATCTTGATGAAGTGCGGGTTCCTCAAAAATACCCTGGTAAAAAATACTTCAAAGGACCAAAAGCCGGAGAGTATTCCTGCAATCCATTAGGCAAGAACCCTGGCGATCTATGGATTATCCCGAATGTAAAGAGCAACCATGTAGAGAAAACAGACCATCCCTGTCAGTTTCCAGTTGCCTTAATAGAGAGGTTAGTTCTTTCTCTAACAAAAGAGAAAGATTGGGTCTTTGATCCATTCCTCGGGACCGGAACCACGATAGTTGCTGCCCTACGCCACGGACGAAAGGGCGCGGGTGCCGAAAAGGTTTCTAAGTATGTTGATCTCTCAATTCAGAGAATTAAAAAGGAACTGGACGGTACATTGATAACCCGCCCATTGGACAAGCCGATCTATGACCCATACGAGGCCGGCAACAGTCTTACTTCCGCGCCTTGGATAAAGAGCGAACCAAAAAGCAAATATGAAGTTGGACTGAAATCCAGGAAATAGGGGGAAGCATGAAGATTGCTGAAACATACTCTCATTTGAATGGTCTGGAATTCCTGATTGTCCACAAGCCGAAGCTCTGGCAAGAAATTCAGTCTGTTATTAAAGCGGTGGATGCAGAGAAATGCCGTACCAAAGTTTCTAAAGAAAAAACAATGCGCGGCAAGATATTATACAGCCCTATTGATATGAATGGCGCCTTTAAGAAACATCTTCGAAAACAATCGTGGGAGGAAAGCCGAGTAAGCTATTGGGTCACGAAAAGTGAAAAGTTGATCCGCAAAACCCTTACCATGACAGCCAAAGAACAGAAGCAAGAAATCGAAGCCGCTGGGGAAACAGCGATCTTCAGCTACAACCAGACTGACTTTGTAAAAGACCGGGTAGCGATTGAAGTTCAATTCGGGAAGTATGCTTTCGTGGCTTACGATCTTTTTGTTAAGCATCTCGCATTCTATGTTAGCGATAATATTGATGTCGGGATTGAGATTCTTCCCATGAAATCTCTTCAAAGTCAAATGAGTTCCGGCGTTGCCTACTATGAAGGCGAATTCTATAATGTCGTTCGACAAGGCCGTGGCGTCCCGGCCGTGCCGCTTGTAATAATAGGGATTGAGGCGTGAGGGCAAGGGAATGATTATGGTTCAAATAGCAAAAAGCAATGAAGGTAACGAGATAAATGGATAAAGAGAATTCAATCGGTACAAATAGCTTGCTCCCAAGATTTCAAGGCGACAGCGGTGGCACAATTCTTACCGAAGTGCTCTGCAATCAAATTCTGATAAGAGGAGAAGTCTCTGTATGCGAGGAATTCAAAAAATCCATTGAACTTCTTGAACTTAATAATGGCGATACTCTGATAAAGCAAGACGGGGCTGACAATAAGCTATATTTTATTCTGAGCGGTTCTTTCACTATTGTAGTCAACGGTAGAGAAATCGCAATAAGAGTACCAGGGCAACATGTTGGTGAAATGGCATTGATCGACCCCACTTCCAGACGCAGTGCATCTGTTATTGCACGGGAAGCTTCAGTTGTTGCATCAATCAACGAAGAACAATTTTCGATAGTAGCTAATAACTACCCGCAAGTATGGCGCAGAATAGCAGTGGAGTTGTCGAGTCGCCTGAAGCAGAGGAATAGATTTATAGAACCACCACGAAACCAACCAGTTGTATTTATCGGAAGTTCATCGGAAAGTTTGGATATAGCGCGAGAGATACATAATCTGTTTGAACATGATTCTTTTGTTGTTGATGTGTGGACAAGCGGTATTTTTATGCCATCAGCCACATCGATCGAAAGCCTTGTTGACGCCCTTAAGCGATCAGACTTTGGCGTTATAATTTTTAACCCGGATGATATTATACAATCAAGGGATGAAACAACAGTGGGGCCAAGAGACAATGTTGTGTTTGAATTAGGTTTGTTTATTGGGCATCTCGGTAGAGAAAGAACATTTTTTGTTGTACCAAGAGGAAAGGATATAAAGATACCCACGGATTTACTAGGCGTAAAGCCACTTGAATATGCAGAAGGCACAACTGACACTCTAAAATCAAGAATAGGCCCGCTTTCAAATGAATTAAGAAAACTGATTAATGAGAAAGGACCAAGATAAATGAAAACTTTAACTGAAATTGAAGCGGGAATAGTTGAAATTCTTAAAACTCAATGGAAGCGAAGAAATGGCCAGAAAGTCCCTGAAGCAGAGGACATCAAGTTAGGGAATGATGCTGTGGAAATAGAGGGTACTGTCCTCTATGCTGATTTGGAAGATTCAACGGGGCTTGTCTTGGGCTATAAAGACTGGTTCGCAGCGGAAGTATATAAGTGCTATTTAATGTCAGCATGCGAATTAATAAAAAATAACGGGGGGGTCATTACTGCTTTTGATGGGGATCGTGTTATGGCGGTTTTCATCGGGAATACAAAGAATTCCGATGCTGCAAAATGTGCTTTGCAGATTAATTATATTGTTCAAAAGGTTATCAACGTTAAATTGCAAGAACACTTCAAGAGCACAGCATTTCAGCTTAATCAAGCCGTTGGTATTGATATGAGCAATCTTTTCATCGCAAAAACAGGTATTAGAGGTTCCAATGACTTAGTCTGGGTAGGGAGAGCTGCTAACTTTGCGGCGAAGCTATGCAGCTTAAGGGAAGGGCTTTTCAATAGCTATATTACAGAGGAAGTTTTTAACCGACTTATGGATCAGGTAAAATATGGAGAGGAGCCGAAACGCCTTATGTGGGATAAGGTAATGTGGCGACAGAGAGGAATTGCTGTCTACAGATCTTCTTGGACCTGGGCACCATGATAAAAATATCCAATATAGTAGGTCTACATACCACTTTCTATTATCCCTTCTTGATAAATTCCTTTTCCTATGTATGAGACTATTTGTTTTAACAAGGAGATAGAGTAAATGTGTGTTCTACAATGGTGGCAAACCCTAGGGGAGATTATTCAGAGCTTTTTGACTGCTGTGGCCATAATTGTCGGTGGAGTCTGGACATACATGCTCTTTGTTAGACAACGTTTAGGATACCCGCATCTTCAGCTATCAATATCCCAGCAATTGATAGAGGTTGATGAGGGATGGATCATCCATATTCAAGGTGACCTTCTTAACTCAGGCAATGTACTTGTTCAAATTCAGTCAGCAGAGTTACGTCTTCGACAAATTATCCCCCTCCCACAAGAAGTCAAGAATATGATTGATAAAAGTTATGATCCGGTAAAGGATGGGGAGAGGGAGATTGCCTGGCCTATGCTTGTTGGAAGAACTTGGGATTGGAAAGAGACCCCCATAGAAATAGAACCCGGAGAGACAGATACAATTCATGCTGATTTTTTCATCCCTAAAGATATTAATACAGTTGAATTTTATTTATATGTTGCAAACTCTAAGAAGAAGGAAATGGGCTGGAGCTTAACAAAGATCTTTTCATTTAAGGAAGAGGAGGGTAAGGCAATGTGTGGACAAGATACGAGGAAAAGAGTAGATGAACAACAGCGCCAACAGAAACAGCAGAAACCACAACAACAACAGCAACAGCAACAGCAACAGCAACAGCAGAAACCCACCCAAACGGACGCTGGTAATAAACCGGAAAAGAAGTAGATCATATACCAAGATCACTCGCTTCAGCCGGAGCCCCCATGTCTCTTCCCCTCTCTCCTTCTCAAAAATCCCTCATCCTCCGTGTCATTAACTGTTTCGAGACGGGTTCGCCTGAGGGGAACTATTCGGCTCTTTCGATCTACGCGGACGGGCCGCACGGGATCAGGCAGATAACCTACGGGCGGTCTCAGGTGACGGAGTACGGGAACCTGAAAAGGCTGGTTTCCCTCTATGTGAAGGGGAAGGGGATCTTCGCCGGAGAGCTTGGGAAGTATCTCGGCGACATCGGGAGCGTCCCCCTGGTTGACGACAAGGGGTTCAAGGCGCTTCTCCGTTCTGCGGGGAGGAAGGACCCGGTGATGGCGAAGGTGCAGGACGCCTTTTTCGAGGATGCCTATTTCAAGCCCGCGCTGAAGTGGGCATCTAAAGCCAACTGCTTGGCTTTTAGGACACAGCGAGGACTCTGTCCCGAGCGGGTCACCCTCTACGATTCGTTCATCCACAGCGGCTCCATCCTGAAGGTCATAAGGAGGAAGTTCCCCGAAGTTCCCCCGTCGAAGGGCGGGAAGGAGAAGCCCTGGATACAAGCCTATGTGAAGGCCAGGCACGAATGGCTGCTCGGAAGCAGGAAGAAGTTCGTGAGAGCCTCTTCGTACCGGACGAAGGACCTTATGAAGATGATCGAGGATAAGAACTGGAACCTCGACAAACTGCCACTCATAGCCAACGGAATAGAAGTTTATCCGGAGTAGAAAATCCCTCCCGACGGCGCATTGAATCGCACTTTGCGGCGCAAGGTGTCTTGCCCCGCCTCAGGCAATTCTACTGCGCCATTCTTTATGAAAGGGAGGAGCTCCCTCTTGACATTTCTCCTTCTCTTGTTTTATTGTTAAAACTCATCAGGAAGAAATCTCATCGCGTTTCACGAACGCAACAATATGGGGTTCTAGGGCGTTGTTTCGGGGGTGTCGGTGGTGTTTGGGGAGCCAGCCAGGCAAAATCCGGCTGAAAAATCGTCAACTCGTGTAAATCTTCTGTTAAAAGGGAATATTCACGCCTCAAGTTGCGAAGAAAAAGGGATGATTTTCCTTGTTCCGGCGGGAACAGGGCTATACTTTGGGAAATGTTTCCGCGTTGACGAGGGGATTTCCGCTTTTTGCCGGAAAGATCTTGAAATAGCGAAGGGAACCCGGGAAAACTTCCGGCCGGGGTGCCGTGTTTCCGTCGCAATTTGCCGTCCTTGTCGTGATTTTCGCCGTGTTCACGGTTTTTTTGTCCGTTTTCACTTGACCTAAAGGAGGTTCGAATGAGATTACCGGCACTTTCACTGAGCGGGGACACTTTGTTGAGGACCTACGGCGTCTATCACCTGACAAGACTCAAGGCAGACAAGGCAATGAAGGAGATGGTCGCCGCCTTTGAACAGTCGCAGGATCGCCTGAAGCAACGGATAGAGGCATACAAGGCGGCGGAGGCTTCGGCGATGACGGCGATGGCGGTAAGGGACGGCGAGGATGCCGCGTTCGACGACGCGGTGGGACAGCTCGCCCTCGACATACTGAAGATAACGGGGAACAGCAAGAAGGCCCCCCTTTACCTTAAATATTTCCCCGACGGCATGACGGCGATAGTGGGCGCGCCCCTTGAATCCGAGCTTCAGAAGGCGAGCGTTATCCTTGCGAAGCTGGCCGAAGAGGAAGATCCTGCCGTTGCCGCGCACGCCGGGCCGATCAGGACGGCGCTTGAAGCTCTCGCCACCGCCATTGATACCCACAAGGGCGCGATGGAAGTGGAGATGCAGACTTACGGGATGCTCCAGACCGAAAAGGTGAACTGGCTGGACCAGTACAAGAAGAACTACCGCGACCTGACGAGGCTTTTCTACAAGACGCCCAAGAAGGCCGATACCTATTTCAAACCCGCCGCAAAAGGCGACAAAGCCGAGAAAGAGGCAAAGAAGGAAGGCGCGCCAGTTGCGGCGAAGACGTAAGGCGCTTCGCTTCCCAAAGAGGAGGGCGATCCTCTCTCCTCTTAGGCGCTCTGCTCGCATGCTCGCGACGCTGAACTCCTCCCCGGCAGGGAATGTGCCATTGCGCGAAGTAAATTCGACGCACGGCACGACATTTTATGCCCTGACGGGCAGGCTGATGGCTGAAGGCTGAAGATACCCCCGCCCCGAAGCGAAAGCCCAAGGGCGGGGGATTTTTTTTAATGGAAGGTATAGAATATTAAAGGATGGGGAGGGAAAAGAAAAATGATACATGGAACAAATCAAGAATTAAGTACAATCCTTAACCCTCTTGAGGGATCCTGATGTCGATCCCTGATTTTGATCCAGAAGCCGAAGGTGCGATTTGCCGTTTTGACCTCCAGTTTGTTTTGCGGACAGGAGAGAATTCTCTCTTTCTAAAAGCGCTGTCAGATCTCTGGACATTAGCCATGTACAAGCTTCGAAAAGCAAACGGGTTATGCCTCTCTGAATCTGGCCCGGTTCTTTTTTCAAGTGACCAGGCAGTAAATGTTCTGGCTACGCTATCGGCCACGGATGAGACGATGAAGATGGCCATGTTTCAGGAGCCGTTCGGTTTCGGGCAGTCCGGCGCAATCGAGCGCGCATTTGCGAAGGTGTTTGGCGATGGCTTGTATACGAAATGGCTTATCACATTCGAGGATGGTCAGTTTGACCAATGCCTTGCTCTGATCGAGGCTGGCAGTGAACTACTCGTTCAGGCCAAGAACGGCCGGGGCAGAAGCAAGGACACCATCGCCCCCGGCAACGACCCCTGCCCGCCGAGGGATAAGGAGCATTAGGAAAATATGAACCCCACACACCGAAGCGAAAGCCCAAGGGCGGGGGGGTTTTTTCCGGAGGAAGGTATAGAATGAAAGAGGTGAGGAGAGAAAACGCTTAAATGAGTCGCATCGTATCCGCCCTGTTATTGTTCTTACTTCTTTTTGGAGGACTGCCTTCCAATATGCAAGAAAATATTGAAAAGAAATATTGTTGGTGGCATCCAAAATTATTCTCCCTTATTTCTTCGGTTCTTGAGTTTATGTTCGGCCTTGGACTGCTCAGACTGATTCTTTTGATGCATGGCCTTGGGAGACTTAATACAGAGAACGGAATCATTCTAGGGATCGTGGGAATATTCTTTCTTGTTGAAGGCTTGATACGCATAGCTTCCACTCGTCACTTGAAAGTAACGGCCTTCCCTTTCTTGCCGGTTCTTATTCTTATTAAAATCGCTGAAAGATATTATAAGCCAAAGGCCCCCCCATGCCCCTAGCTCTTCTCTCTCCTTCTTCTTTACTTTCGATCTCGGACGGTGACACGCCGGAACTTCACTTTATGGGGACTTCTTCGCCATCCGGTGAGACGTGACGATAATCGGAATAATCCTGGTCGGTGTGTTTTTCCTGGGGATCGCGCAGCTCTTTACTCATCGCAAGGCACTGATATTTCGCTACATGAGCCGCCAGACATGCTATCGAGAGTGGTTGGCGCGATACGGCAAGGATCACAAGGTTCAGATCCAACGATATCTTCGCTGCTTTGGCGATTCATTCTTTGTCTCACCCACTATCCTCCACAAGCTTTCACCAGACGATGGTATTCTCGACTACTACCAGGAAGACTACAAAACTGGTGGACCAGATTTTCTTGAATGCAATTATTTCGCTCGTGCACTTCAATCCGAGTTCGGTTACGAAATAGAGGAAGAGGATGGAAATCTAACAATGGGGCAACTGTTCGAGAAGGTGACAAGAATCGAAAGACTTGGCGACCCCCCATGTCTCTAATCCTTCTTTCTCCTTCTTCTTTATTGAGTATCTCGGACGGTGACACGCCTGAAGTAAGGTGGGCGTGAGGATGGCAAGGACGGGGGGGTGGTACAAGGTGGCGGACCTTCGCCCCCACCTCGAAGGCTGGCCGATGAAATACCTGAAAGCAGAAGAGTATCTTTCCATCCCCGAAGAGTATAGAATATTTAAGTGAGGGAGGAGATAAAAGATGAAAAATATTGCATTGTTGGTAATTATATTTATTGGAATGTTTTCTTCTATCATTACTTCCGCGCAGGATTGTGGAGAGATATGGACGCAGGTTGCATTACCTGATCCTCCGGAGGTCGCTTTTTACGCCGTAATATGGGCCGAAGGGCAATATGTGGCGGTCGGTCATGCCTGCCTGAACGCTGTAAGTACAGATGGCTTGAACTGGACTTGGGGCGACCGGGATGATGGCGATTTGATGCTTTCTCTGGCCTACGGAGAAGGTCTTTATGTCGCAGGGGGGACGAACTGCGTTTATGTAAGCAAGAACGGTCTTGATTGGACAAAATACCGTCTTGATACTGGTGCATTCTATTTGGGTGTTGCTCATGGCAATGGTAAGTTCATTGCTGTTGGCGGAAGTCAGTGCATCGCGCGCAGCAAGGACGGCAGAACATGGAACAAGCAGCAATTAAATCCCAAGAAATGGTTCTCGGGGATAGCCTTTGGCAATGGAAGGTTTGTCGCTGTGGGCGGGGACAGCATATTTACCAGTAAAGACGGAATAACATGGAAGAAAAGGAAAACGGGTGTTGATTGGGAAATCGAGCTGGTGAGCATAGCCTACGGACATGCCGGCTTTGTGGCTCTTGGCTACGGAGCTGTTTTGGGAAGTTCTGATGGTAAAAAGTGGTCACAAATAGCTTATCTGCAACTTCCGGAAGGTCCAACGGTAGAATATCTTACATACGCAAATGGCATGTATGTTGGCGTAGGTGGCGGGATCATAATCACAAGCCCGGATGGTGTTGAATGGACGATAAGAGAAACCCCCAACGCACATTCTATGTATGGAATAGCGGGTTCCGGTTCAAATCTTGTCGCTGTGGGTGATGATATCTTTTTCAGTGATTGCAGTAATAATTAGGGACATCCACCTATTCCACAGATCTGGCGGCGGGATAAGGTAGTTCACTTCGCTTGAAATGCTGCGGGCCTTTCTCGTGATGACTGATTCCTTTATCCTGTAAATCCTGTATATCCTTGTGAATGGTTGTCATCCGTTCTCTTCGGGTCCTCGGCTGTCGTTTGGCATCCCGTTCTGTTGAAAATCCCCCTTGTTCCCCCTTTGCAAAGGGGGAGAGCCGTCACGCAGGGGGATTTTAATTCGGGCGATTCGTGAATCGCCCCTACGGAAAATCCTTCAGCCTTCCGCCTTCCGCCTTCAGACTTTCTTCTCCCCCCGATTGCTTCATTCCTTCCGATAAAGTAAAATTCTTTATCTGAAGGAGGATCAGGCATGCCGCACAACCTACTGCATTTTTCGTTGATCGCCGCGCTTCTTTTCTGCCTCGGGTTCGCCAAAACACAAGCTTTCGAGCCTTTCCCGGAGGGGCAGGACAAGCTTTTCCATTTCAACCTTCAGAAGAACTTCTACAAGGACGACGCCGCGCACAAGGCGGACGTGGAGAAGGCGAGGGCGATAATCACGGAGATAGAGAAGCACAAGGGAAAAGTGGGAAGCTCGGCGAAGGAGCTGAACGAGCTCTTCACCCTGATCAGCGATTACACGGATGTCTTCTACCGCCTTTACGCATTCGGCGAGTTCCGCGAGGCTATCAACACGAAGGACAGGGGCCCGATAGAGAAGTTCATCGAGGTCTCCGCGGAGGGGCAGTCGAAGACGGCCTTCGTAAAAGTGGAGCTCAAAGGCCTAACCGAAGAGAAGCTTTCGGCGTTCCTGAAGGAGGATCCTTCGCTGAAACGGTTCGAGTACGCCATAAGGGACACGACGAGGATGTCTCCGCACCTTCTTTCCCAGGAGAAGGAAGAGCTTCTCGCCAAGCTCCGGCCGGCGAGGTTCGAGTGGCAGGAGGCGATCTTCCAGCTTGCTTTCGACAGGACTCAGTTCGGCAAGGTGGAAACGGGAGGAAAATCCTACGACGCGGGGACGAACTACGAAGCCCTAATAAGGAATCCAGACAGGAAAGTTAGAAAAGCAGGCTACGATGAATACGTGAAGGGGCTGCGCGCGGTCTCCGACGTGGCGGGATTCTCGCTGGTAAGGCTGATGCGCTCTTCAAACGAGGAAGCCCAGATGAGAGGGTTTGGCACCTCTTTCGACGAGAGCCTTTTCAACGAGTACCTGACGAGGGGCGCTGTCGAGAACGTCTTCTCCCAGCTTAGGGCCACTTCCGGCGTATACAACGATTACCAGCGCTACAAGATGGACGTGGCGAAGCTTAGGGACAAGATAACCGATCCGAACCTCTACGACATCGAGCTTCCTCCGACAGGCGTCGAGGAGCCGAAGTTCACGGCTATGGAAGCGGTCGATACTGTGAAAAAGGCGCTGGCGCCTCTCGGGCCGAAGTACGGCGCCGAGCTATCGGCTCTTCTCGATCCGGCCAATGGCAGACTTGATATCGTCGGTGGGCCTTTCAGGAGGCAGGGCGCGTTCTGCGAGGCGGGGTTCGGATTCTTCCAGGACAACTTCCAGGGCTTCCTCGGCGACGTTTCGACGCTCGCTCACGAGAGCGGCCACGCGATCCATCACAGGCTGGTCCTGCTGAACAGGGGAGGGGAGATGTTCTCCCAGGGGCCGCCGTACCTCACGGAATCGTTCTCGATGTTCAACGAGTACCTTTTGAAGGACTATCTCCTTAAAACGCTGAAGGACGAGAAGCAGAAAAGGGCGATCCTTCTCGACCAGCTCAACGAGCAGATGTACCTCTGGGAACTGGGCAGAAGGGCAGAGTTCGAGATGGCGGCCTACGACGGAGTCGCGAAAGGCGAGATCACGAACGCCGAGGGGTTCAACAAGGTGTGCTCGGAGGTCGGGAAGAAATACGACATCTTCTTCGGTACCAATCGGGACCTCGAATGCTGGTGGATAAGGAAGCATCACTACTGGAGCGTCCCCACCTATTACAAGAACTACGTCGTGGCCCAGATCCTTGCGATGAAGTATTTCGAGCTCTACAAGAAGGACCCGGAAGGCTTCTCGAAGAAGTACATCGCCATGGTCGAGTGCGGCCTGGACAGGGATTCGCTCTCTCTCCTGAAGGATTTCCTCGGAATAGACCTGAACGACCCGAACCTGCTGGGCGACACCCTGAAGATGGTCAGGGAGAACTTCGAACTGGAGAAAACCGGTAAAAAGAAGTAATATATTCGCCTCTGGGGACATTTCCCCCTGCGGAGGAAAGCATGGAACTTTCGGAAAGGGCACTTTCGGTACAGGCCTCGCCCATAAGAAGGCTTACACCGCTTCTTCTCGAAGCGAAAAAGAGAGGGATAACGGTTCACCACCTCAATATCGGACAGCCCGACATCGAGACCCCGAAGGTGTTCTGGGACGCTATCAAGAACTACGAGGAGAAGGTCCTCGCCTACGGACTTTCGGACGGACTGCCCGAGCTGAAAAGCGCCGTGGTCGACTATTTCGCCCGCTACAACATCTTGCTGAGGCAGACCGACATCCAGGTGACCACGGCGGGAAGCGAGGCTCTGCTCTATTCGCTCTGCCTCGTATCCGACCCGGGCGAAGAGGTTATCGTCTTCGAACCCTTCTACACCAACTACAACGGCTTCGGTACGATAGCGGGGATAAAGACGGTGCCGGTTACGACGAAGGCCGAGAACGGCTTCTCCATACCTTCGGCCGAGGAGATCGAGAAGAAGATCACCTCGAGGACCAAGGCGATGATCGTCTGTTCCCCGAACAACCCGACGGGACATATCATGAGCCCCGAAGAAATGGAGAGGATAGCCGGCATCGCGAAAAAGCACGACCTCTTCATCATATCCGACGAGGTTTACAGGGAATTCACCTACGAAGGCGCGAAGGCCACCAGCTTCCTCGAATTCAAGGACGTCGAGGACAGGGTGATCGTCGTCGATTCCATTTCTAAAAGGTTCTCGGCGTGCGGAGCCCGCGTCGGCTTCATCGTCTGCAAGAACCCCGCGATCATGTCCTACGCCCTCAAGTTCGCGCAGGCGAGACTCTGCCCTCCCACGCTCGAACAGCTCGGGGCCCTTGCCGCCTACAGGATGGACCCTTCCTATTTCGACCCGATCAGGACCGAATACCAGAACAGGAGGGACGCTCTCATAGACACTCTTCACAGCAATCCCGAGATCCTCGTCGAGAAGCCGCAGGGAGCCTTCTACATGATGGCGAAGCTGCCGATCTCCGACAGCGACGATTTCGCATCGTGGCTGCTCAAGGATTTCAATGTTGACGGAGAGACGACGATGGTCGCTCCCGGTGACGGATTTTACGCCACGAAGGGCCTCGGCACGGACGAGGTGAGGCTTGCATACGTCCTCAACGTGGAGAGGACGAAGAGGGCCGCGCAGATCCTCATGAAAGGGCTTGAAGAGTACAAGAGGAAGAAAAGATGATCGCTTGAAAAAGATGCTGTAAAAGGGCGGGCAGTTCCCGCCCTTTTTTATTGCTGTTTTATGACGACGCCGAAATGCTTTCCGAAGATGACGAAGTTGCTCTGCACGATGCCTTTAACCAGCTTTTTTTCGCCTGTTTTGGGGAGCGATCCGTCGGTGATGACCTTGATCTCACCCGTCCCGTCCCTGAGCACGAAGGAGCCCTTCTCGCTTTGCGGCAGTTTCGATCCCGAGACGACTTCGCCGTAGACAACAACGGTCTTGTTCTCGTATTTCGCGGGAGAAGACTTGATCTCGCCGATAGGAGTTGCCAACTTTTCGCAGGAGATGACCAGCAGGCAGAGTACGATCAGAAGGGCTGCGGTTTTATGACCGGACTTGATCCTCATTCCTGAGCTCCTCAGTACCTTTTGGCCACCCTGGATTCGTCGTATTTCGATCCGAATGCCTTGGCCGACTCCTGATTTATGCTCAGCTTGAAATCCCCGCAGAAGTAAACGGGGCTCTTGGAAGTGCCGCTTTTCATCTCGCCGATAGCCTTCGCCGCCGCCTGAGTGAGCTCCCGGGATTGAACGAAAATCGCCACCGGCACTCCGGAGGACGCGATCTGTTCGTTGAAGCCGTATAGCGCGACCTTTTTTTCGAGGGCTTTCGTCACCATGAACTTTACGGCGTCCTTGCTGTAGGCCAAAGGATCGATGAGGATCAGGGCCGCGTCGACCTGCCCGAGGAAGTAGGGGAAAGGGGCGGTCAGGTCCTGGGCGCTCTCAACTCCGAGCTGTTTGCATTTGTACCCGGCGGCTTCCGCCTGAGCCTTGAAATAGTCGGCCATCTCCTGGTTAACGCTCTTGGTGAATATGATCCCGAAGGTCTTCGCCCCCGTGTTCTTTGAAAGATTGTCGAAAACCACGCGCGGCTCGGGATAGATGGAGACGAACAGGAAATCCTTCTTGGCGGCGTAGCTCCTCGACAGCGGGTTCGGGAGGCCGACCGCGACTCCTTTCGCGCTTCCCGCCTGGAAAGCGGTGGTGACGGCCGCGGGGCCGATGGCGCAGACTATTGATTCTTTTTCGAGCGACAGGGCGCTTTTCGCCTCGTCCTCCTTGTCTTTCTCGACGGCAATGAGGGAGCCGGCGGAAAGCGAAGCCTTCAGGGCATTCGCGGTCTCCTCGAAAAGAGGCGTTCCCTTCTGATAGACGACCGCGACTTCCTGCGCGGCCGTATCCGCATGAGAGATCATGATAAAAAGGCACCCAAAAAAGGCAGCGCACGGGAGAAACTTCGAAATTCTAAATTTATTCATTCCATGACCCTTTCCGTAACTTGTCCACCACCATTATATGCTTTCACGCCTTCATTTTCCACCCCGCAGCGATCCTGACAAGAATAATCCATTCTTAGGGGCCTAAAAATCCTAAATGACCAACGTTTGGGAACGCGTATTATTCCGGGAAGAACGGCGGGGGGGGGTAATGGCATCCCCCCCCGCCTGATTCAGAGGGAGTTATTTTTTTACGGGTGGCTGGCTGATCATCCTTTCGGGCCTGACTTCCCGGGCATATGTGATCTCCATCATCAGGAATTCCTTCCCGTCGGGGCCCGTCTCGTACATCTCGGAAACGAACTTGTCCTCGTCGATCCACCTGAGGACATCACGGGACTTCTTCTCTTTTCCGCTCTGCGGGTCGGAATAGGTCGAGACGCTGTTCAGGGTCTTTCCGTCGGCGGAGAGGGTCCCGGTGCTGGTCATCAGCGCAGTGCTCATGTTGTCCATCCAGACCCCCTCGTACCTCTTGAGGATATTGTTATACCCCATGAAACCGGTGCCTTCGAAAGGCGTGTCCATGAAACTGCTCCGGAAGGACTGCCTGAGGTACCTCCCGCCCATGGTCATCCTGTTCATCGACACGCCTTCCGACACTTCCGGTTCCGTTCCGGGGGCGTGCCATATTTTCACGACGGCTTTCCAGACGCCTTCGAACCTGGCGATGAACTTGTGGGGTTCGCCGGGAGCGCCCGCCGCCTTCATCTTGTCCCACGCGGCTTTTTCTTCGGGGCTCATCGGCTTTGCGGCCTTTTTTTCCACCTGCGCCTTTTTCTCCGCCGGCGCCTTTGATTCCTGGGCGGAAACAGCAAAACTGAAAACCGGTAGGACAAAAATCAATAGGGCCAGGCATCTTAAAGTTCTCATGACAACCTCCTTATGGTCAGCGGTTCTGACGATTCGAGTTCCTGCGTGATCGCTAAGCTTCATCCGGCGACATCCCGGAAAATCATCAATACATGGAAAGGAGACCGTAACGCCTCGCAAGTTTCAGCGAAAGGTTAAGGGAAAGTATGGCTGCGGGAACGAGGAACAGGCAGAAAACGAGAAGCGCCGATATTTCGGGAAGGACCTCCTGCCAGCCGGCGCCAGCGGTGAGAAGCTTCCTCACCGCGTCAACCGAGTATGGCAGGGGCATGAACATCGAAAGCGTCTTGAGCGCGGGGGGCAGGATCTTCGCGGGGAAGAAGATGTTTCCAAGAAGCGCGAAAAAGGCAGCTATGAAGGGGGTGACAGGCTCACCCCGCTTGAAAACTATGAGGAACGACGCCGCGATTATCCCAAGAGAGCCGAAACTCATCAGTGTCAGCGCGAATACTACGGCAAGAGGAAAGATAGCCCCGACCTTGAACGCGGCTCCGAAAACGAGCGCGATCATAAGGTAGATCGAAAGGTGGAGCGATTCCATCACCATCTCCCAGATGGTCGAAGAGAAGAGAAGGAGCGCGGGAGAAGTGGGGGACGCCACAATGAATTCGAGGGTGCCTACCATCTGATCCTGCCTGATCTTCTGGGAGAAGGTATAGAGCATCAGGTTGATGTAGCCGAGAAGGGCCATGCCGATCACGACATAGGTGAAGTAGTCCTTCCCGCCGATGATATCCTCGCCGGGCTTCAGGAATATGCTCAGGTAATACCAGAGGACGACGGAGAAAAGGGCGGAGAATGTCCTCATGACGAATTCCAGCCTGTAGCTGACGGCGAGCCGGAGGTCCCTCCTGAAAATTGCGGAGAGGGGGATGAGGAAACTCACGGTTCTTCCTTTCCGAGAAGCTCCACGAGGGCCGACTCGCTCGCGGGCGGGGCTCCGTCCAGCACGAGCCTTCCACGGTTCAGGACCACGCATCTACCCGAGAGGCGGACAGCTTCTTCGAACTTGTGCGTGGCCAGAAGCACGGTCTTGTTCTCGAAGACCCCGCTGCCGAGAAGAGTTCTCAATTCTTCCTGGGCGACCACGTCGAGGCTCCTCGTCGGCTCGTCGAGAAGCAGCAGGGGAGGGTCGTGGAGAAGAGAGCGGGCGATTGACACCCTCTGTTTCATTCCCGATGAAAGCTGTGCGAACGGTTCGTCCAGGAACTCCGAAACGGAAAGTTTTTCCGAGATGCCGGATATCCGCGACCTGAGGGAAGGAGCGTCCATGCCCCATATACCGCCGAAAAACTGAAGGTTCTCCCTGACGGTCATCCTGAAATAGAAGGAGCGTTCGTCACTCTGGGAGAAGCCTATCATCCTCCTGCTGTTCTTGTGGAGGGGCGACATCCCGAAAATGGCGATCCCGCTATTCGCGGTGCTCAGAAGCCCCATCGCTATCTTGAGGAGAGTCGTCTTCCCCGCGCCGTTCCGGCCCATCAGGCTTACCTTTTCTCCCCGTTCCATAGAGAATGAAACTTTATCGAGCGCCGTCACGGACCTCGCCTTTCCGCCCATCAGCCAGAAAAGGGGCTGGGGAGGCCTCGGATAAGTGAAGGAAAGGTTTTCGGCTTTCAGCGCGAAGGAGTTCAAGTAGGTTTATTCCTCCCGGGTCCCGGCGTCGGTCCGGGTGGTGTCGTCGGCTCCGTCTTCGGACCTGTGCTTCCTGAACCTGTCCCAGAACTTCTTTTTCGGCTTCTTGTCCGGGTCGGCGTCATCCTCTTCAAGGGCATCTTCCTTCCGCCCGGACTTCTTCTCGGTTTTTGCCGGAGCACCTGCTTCCGTGGAAGAACCCGGACCTTCGTCAACGACGGTTATTGCCGGTTCCTGTGATTTTCCGAGCGCCGCGTCCACTTTTTTCTGGATCTCAAGGGCGTCTTCGTTGGCGGGATCGATTATCTTGACGACGTTGAGGTAGATCTGGGCGTCGGCGTACCTTTTCTCCTCGTAGAGGAAAGAAGCCAGGTTGGTGCAGTACCTTACGTTATGGGAGTCGAGCCGGAAAGCCTTCTGCGCTTCGCCGATCGCGTCCTGCCTCCTGCCGAGGAACCAGTAGGCTCCGCCGAGGTTAGAATGGGCGTTGGGATAGCCAGGCTGAAGGGCGACGGCTTTCTCGAGGACATCCTTGGCCTCGGCATATTTCTTCTGATGGAGCAGGACCGCGCCCAGGTTGTTGTACGCCTCGAAGCGTTCGGGAGCGAGAGCGATGGAGCGCTTGAACAGGGACTCGGCGCTGGCGAGATCGTTCCTGTTGAAGGATTCGATCCCCTGGTTGAAAAGGTCCTGGGCCGGGTCGGTTCCCGCCGGGAGCGTCACGGCGCTGTAGGAATGGCCTGGAGCCTGCTTAGGCTCGGGTCCCGGAGGAGCCGAAGAAGACACCTCTCCTTGAGCGTTCGCCGGGACCGCTGCGGGAGAGGCCAGGTCGAAGGCGCCTTTCGCGTAATTTCCCTTCGTTACGAGAAGCAGAGGGTACGGCTTGGCTTCCCTGAATGGAGAGGGAAGCTGCTGCCCGAGGGCCGCCGCTTCCTGCCTGCTCCTGAAAAGGCCGGCGCAGACCCTGACGCAAGTGCGGGAGTCGATGACGCGCTTGATAAGTATTATCGGTTCCGAAGTGACCTCTTCGAGAGAGGCGGCCCTGGCTTCGAGATCGCTTTCCTCGCATACCAGAAGGGCCTGGGTGGTCCATACTTCTTTTTCGTCCCTGCGGACCATCTCCCTGAATTTGACGAACGCTTCTTCCAGCCGGCCTTCCCGCGCGAGGTTTCGCGCTTCCTCCTGGACCGCCGCGTCGAAAAGAGCCGCGGCGTTTCGTTCCTGGGACGCAGGGGCGATCGTCATGAGAAGTATGAAAAGCGTCGCCAAAACAAGCAGGTTTTTTTTCACAGCGGCACCTCCCGCGTCAATTTTATCATTAAACATTGATATTAAAAATATCGTATCATATAGCTTTAATTGGAGGATCTCATGAATGCCCTTGAATACAGAGAGGTAGAGAAATACTTTGGAGAAACCAGAGCGGTGGACGGAGTTTCCTTTTCCGTAGAAGGGGACCAGATATTCGGTCTTCTGGGACCCAACGGAGCGGGAAAGACCAGCCTGATCAGGACCACCATGGGGATCTACCTTCCCGACAGGGGTTCGGTCTCGATATTCGGGAGGGGTCTGAAAGAATTGGGAGACGGCGACCTCGGTTACCTGCCGGAGGAAAGGGGCCTGTACCCGAAGATGAAATGCGCCGACCTGCTGATCTTCTTCCTCGAGCTGAAAGGGGTGGCCGCCAAGGCGGCGCGCAAGAAAGCCTTCGAAAGCCTGGAGAAGGTCGGGCTGGGCGAATATTCCGCCAGGAAAGTCGAGGAGCTCTCGAAGGGAATGCAGCAGAAGGTCCAGCTCCTTACCGCGATAAACCATTCTCCACGGCTCGCGATACTCGACGAGCCTTTTTCGGGGCTGGATCCCGTCAACGTGGAGCTTTTCAAGGAGATAATCAAGGACGCGAAGGCGCAGGGCATGACGATAGTCCTTTCTTCCCACCAGATGGAGCTCGTGGAACAGCTCTGCAACAACATCGCGCTGATAAACAAGGGAAAGATTGTGCTCATGGGGGATGTCGGAGAGATAAGGAAGCAGTACGGCGAAAAGGAGATCCATTTGGAATTCGGCGGCCTGATGCCGGAGGCGGACCTCTCCGAATTCACCGAATGGGAGAGAAGGGAGGCGAACAGCATGACCCTTTGCCTCAAGGACGGGATCAACCCGAGAGCCGTCCTTGACCGCGTCTGGGCCTCCGGCGGCGAGGTCGTGAGGTTCGAATCCGCCAAGGCGTCGCTGCACGAGATATTCGTAAGGGTGGTCAGAGAGGGCGAGGTCAGAAATGAAAACTAACAGGATAATCTGCGTCGTCAAGAGAGAGTTCAAAGACAGGGTGATGAAAAAATCGTTCATAATCCTGACTCTTCTCACTCCGTTTCTTTTCGGGGCACTTATGATCGTGCCCTCCCTCCTCTGGATGGTGAAAAGCGAAAAGGTCAACAGGATCCAGGTCTACGACGCCACCGGCTTCATGTACCAGGGGCTTATGGAGAACCTCCCGAAGCCCGATGAAAAGGACCCCAAGAACGACGGGTTCGTTTCAGAGGTGATCTTCTCTGAGATCGGGGACGAAAAACAGCTCGACAGGATCATCAAGTCCGCTTCTGAAAGCAAGAGCGAAACGGACGGCGTCCTGGAGATAAGGAGCGATGACAACAACGAGATCGTATGCACTTTCTTCGGAAGGAACATAAGCAACATCAAGCTTGTGAACACGCTCGAAAGAACTCTCAACAGGGTACTTCTCAAGAGCCAGCTCAAGAAGAACAACATCTCGGACGAGGTCGCGAAAGATTTATCCAAGAGGGTGGACATAAAGGCCGTGAAGCTGGAATCGGGCGGAAAGAAGAAGGAGAGCTCGTTCCTTAAGGAGTACCTGAAGGCGGCCATGATAACGATGCTTCTCTACATGCTCATCTTCGGGTACGGGCAGACCCTGATGCGGGGCGTGATGGAGGAAAAGACCAGCAGGGTGGTGGAGGTCCTCCTCTCATCCCTCAAGCCCTCGGAGCTTCTTCTCGGAAAGGTCGTCGGCATAGCCTCCGTGGGATTGCTGCAGTACCTGATCTGGATGCTGTGCGGGGCGGGCCTCTTTCTCGCGAACCCCTTCAATTTCACAGCCACCATGGACCGTTCCCTGGTAAAACCCGAGGACCTCATCCTGTTCGTAGTCTTTTTCGGCCTGGGCTTCTTCTTCTACGCGTCCATTTTCGCGGCGTTCGGGGCTATATGCTCGACCGACCAGGAGACGCAGCAGCTCATAATGCCGATAGTGATGATCCTGATAATGCCCATGCTCATCCTCGGACTCATCCTCCAGAACCCCCACGCGGGGTGGGTCGTGGCGCTTTCGCTGATCCCTCTTTTCAGCCCGACGCTGATGATGACCAGGATAGCCGTGGTTTCCGTCCCGCTCTGGGAGATCATCGCCAGCATAGCGTTTCTGGTCCTCGGCATATGGTTCATGTCATGGGCCGGAGGGAAGATCTACAGGATAGGGATCCTCATGACGGGGAAAAGGCCGAACCTCATCGAGGTTTTCAAGTGGCTTAAGGCGTCCTGAGATGACGACCCCGAAGAACTTCCCGGCAGCGGGCCCGCTGAGTTCGGTTTTCATTGCCGCTTCGCTCGCACTGCTCGTATCCTGCGGAAAACCGTCCGAAGTGGTCGTCGAGACCAGCGGATGCGGGAACGCTTTCATAGCCGACCACGGAGGGAAAGGGCACTACCTTTTCGTGTCGAAATCCAGGGATGCCCTCGTTTTCTCGAAAACGCCTTCTCAAGGCGAAACGGAGAAGGCGGTCAGCGAGCACCTTGAAGGGAAAGCATCGCCCGGCGGGAACTTCAGGGGGGCGAGGCCGCTTTCGGGAGCCTTGGACCTCTGCTACATCAGGGACGGAAAATGCGCGACACTTCTCGAAAACTTCGTCTCTTTCGACCCTCTTCGAGCGAGAGGGCTCATGGAGTCTTCGCCGGAAGCCCTCGCCTCGGGAGATCAGAACCTGGGGAAGATAGGGCTGCTCCTCCCGCTTTACAAGGCCGGAGTGTCGAACCCGGACTGGGCGGTTTTCAATCCCGGGGACAGGAGGCTCCGTACTCTCGGAGGCCCCGGCATGCCGGCATCTATCGTTCCGGAAAAGCTCATCTGCGACGGGACCGCGCCGCTTTACAGGGGGGAAAGGCAGTCGGCGAAGATTTCCCCTTCGTGGCCGGTGGTTGCCACTCTCTCCAGGGAAGGCAGGATGGTCCTGTTCACCTGGCCTGAAGGAAAGCTGCTGCACGAGGCTTCCGGGGTTTTTTGCTTCTGTTTCCACCCGATGTTGAAAACCATCTATTTCGGGTCCGGGCAAGGAGTGAGCGCCCTCGCATGGGAAAAACAGGGCAGAGAGAAAGTGAAAAGGCTTTCAGGCGTTCCGGCGAGGATGATAAGGGTCTCTTCCCGAGGAAGCTACCTTTTCACGATGGCGACGGGCGGAAGGCCGCGCCCGGCGATAATCGCGCTCACGCAGGCGGGAAATTACAGGGACGAGCCCCTGGAACTGGGGAAGAGGTACGGGGAAGCCGCCGACTGGGTGTGGCTTGACGACCGCCGCCTGATGCTTATATTCGATAAGCCTTCCGCCGATTACTGGGAGCTCGACGTCCGCAAGGGGGAGTATTACGAAACCGCTCTCGGCAGCGAACCGGGAGATGTCAGAGTCGTCGCCGCCAACACTTCTCCCTCTGTCGCCCGATCGGAAAAGGACGCAAGGGGAGCCGCCCGCGAGGGAAGGATAGAATGGCTCGAACCTGTCAGCGTAAAGTTCGAGCCCCTTGAAGGCGTTCCGTCGGGATCCAGGATCGTTTCTGACTTCGGGAGATGAGAAAGGCATATCCCTGATTCACCTGGGGTTGAGAGCCCGGGATCCTTTAATTTCCGCTTGTTCGTGAAGCTCCGGATGCCCGTCATCTATTGACAGAACCGGGAAGTCATAGGAAAATCTAAGCGAAGGGGTACAAGATGGTCAAAGGCGTCCGGACGATAAAATACGGTGAAGTGATACCCATAATCGGAGAGATCTTCAGGGAAGGCGAAACGGGCACCCTCCTCTTTCAGAACGAGCCTGCGGCCAAATACCTTTACTTTCAGAGCGGCCAGGTCATTTTCGCCGCGTCCAACGCCCCCGAGGACAAGTTCACGCAGATCCTTCTCGAAGAAGGAAAGCTGAAGGAAGAGCAGCTGGACATGGCGATGCAGAAAAAAGGAAGCAAGACCATCGCCAAGACGTTGACGGAGCTCGGCTTCATATCTTCCCAGGACCTGCTGGCGTCGCTCATCTCCCAGGTTTACAGGATCGCGGGCTCGGTCGTCCTCTGGAACGAAGGAAGCGCTAGTTTCAAGCCCGACGTCCTTCCTCAGGGCGTCGCCAAGCTTCCGCTCTCGACCCAGAGGCTCGTCCTGGACCTCGCCCTAAAGGTGGAAAACAGGGCCTGGGCGCTCCAGATGGTCGGGGGGACGGACAAGGTCATCACCATAAACAAGGCCGAGATGGATGTCGCCCTCGGGCTTCCGCTCGTACCGGAAGAAGAGAAGGTCATAAGGTCCTGCGGAGGCAGCAAGAACATCGAAGAGATCGCGACGGGAGCGGGGGTCGATACCTTCAAGACCGTGAAGCTGCTCATCGGCCTTCATGTCCTGGGATTGGCCCATCCGAAAAGGGGAGTCGAATCTTTGACGGGACAGGCTGCTCCGGGCGTCCATCCCCACGAGGACAAGCATCTCGACCTATCCTTCCTCGAGCAGGCCCTTCCCGACAGGCAGGAACATTCCTCGCCGTTCGAACTCGCTTCCCCTCCCGCGCCCGCGCAGGAACCGCCGGCACCCGCTGTCAGCCAGTATCCCCCGCTCGAGTTCAATCCCGGGAAAATCGATGAACCGGTGACAGCTCCCGAGCCCGTACCCGAACCTGAACCGGCGCCGGAACCGCCAAGGGAAGTCGTACAGCAGCCGCTTTTCCAGCCGACGTTCCTCCCCGCCGAGGAGAGAAGGATCGGAGACATAAGCGAAACGAACGAACCGCGGGTGACCCTCACTCCGCCGAACCCCCTGCCGAAAAGAGCACCGAGGCACCTCAAGTTCTTCCTCGGACTGGGCGCCAGCGTTATCGTGATAACCGTCCTGGCTTTGGCCTATTTTTATCTCTTCGCGGGCAAGGAAGAACACCTTCCTCCTCCGCAGCCGCCGAAAGCAATCCCGAAGAAGGCCGACAAGAACGTTCCTGCTCAGAAGGCGTCCGAGACCGGAGTGAAACCGGCTGAGCAGAAACCTGCGGCCGGACAACCTGAAGGGGCAGACAAGCCGGTCCAGGCGGTTGCCCCGGGAAAGACCGAAGTCGCCGTTGTTACCCTGCCGCCCAAGGAACCCGCGAAGGTCGAAGAGAAAAAACCTGAACCTCCGCCCGTGAAGGAGCCTGAAAAGCCGGCTGTCGCTCCGGAGCAGCCTTCCTCCGATCCCTCGGCTTGCATGACAAAAGGCGATTATGACGGGGCCGCGGCAGGCTTTAAAAGGATCTACTCCCAGAAGAAGGGCGGATACACCATCGCTCTCATGATCGCCTGCGAAAAAGATACGATCCGCAAGAGCATCGAGGGCGCGGGCGCCGGCAACGAAATTATAATCTTCCCGCACAACTTCAAGGGGCGGGGGTGTTTCCGGGTGATCTGGGGCTGGTACGCGACGAAGGGCGAAGCCGAATCCGCTTTCGCGAAGCTTCCTTCGATGTTCCGGGATTCCGGTGCGAGGATCGTACCGTTCGAATCCATGAAACCCTGAACCCGGGGGGACATGCGTTTTTATATCGACGGCAACAACATGGCAGGCGCTGTCTTCGGGACACGCGGCGGCGAGGCCCCGAGAGAGAGGATCTTTCTTTTCCTCCAGGGCAGGAGGCTTCCGAAGGAGACGACGATCGTTTTCGACGGCCCGCCGTTCAGGACCGAGGTGACCGGAGGCCGGATCAGGATGATCTTTTCAGGGAACAGGAGCGCGGACGAGCTGATCCTTTCCAAGCTGACGAAGGGCGACGTCGTGGTGACCAACGACAACGAACTCGGTTCAAGGGCGAGGGTCAGGTCAGCCTCGGCGATGTCCGTGAAGGACTTCATGGTTAAGATCGAGCCGAAAGAGGTGAACAGGGAGAAACCCGCGAGGGAGGAAGACATAGAAGGCTGGATGAAGGTCTTTTCGGAGCCGGAAGATGGCGGTTGAAAACCCCGAGTGGGCAAGCGAGGAGTTCGTCCGGAGGCTCCAGAAAGGCGACAAGAAGGCCTTCGAAGAGCTTCTTCACCGGTTCGGCCCGAGGCTTCTCAATTTCGGCATGAAAATGTGCAGGGAAAGGGAGGACGCCCTCGATGTTTTCCAGGATACTCTCGAGAAGGCGTATACATCACTATCTCAACTGAAGGAACCCGCGGCTCTCAAGACCTGGCTCTTCAGGGTCGCGGCCAACGCCTGCCTGATGAAGAGAAGAAAGCCCGCATCCGCGCCCGAAGAGGTCTCTCTTGATGAGGTCGAACCCGGCAAAGAAGCGCCCGCGGCCGAAGGGTCATTGGAGTCACTGCCGGAGAGGTTCGTGGAGAACTCCGAGCTGAGGGACAAGCTAAGGGAAGCAATTCTTTCGGTCCCGGAAAGCCACAGGGCCGTTCTCATTCTGAGGGACGTCGAAGGATTCTCCACTGAAGAGACGGCCGATATCACGGGGCTTTCCGGGGACGTTGTCAAGATGAGGCTTATGAGGGCGCGGATGAAAGTGCGCTCGGCCCTTGCCGGGGCCCTCCGCTGAACGATCCCTGGTAAAACTGAAAAAGAACCCTGTTTGTTGTTATAATACCCGTTCGCCGCTCAGTGCCGCGGCACTTCAAAAGGAAGGGATCGACAGATGACCTGGATGAAAAGATCGGCCCTGATCATCATCACCGCGGCATCGACCATCGTCGCCGCGGGGGGCGGCTGCCCGGCCGTGTCCGAACCCGATCTCAAAAAGAGCTTGCGCGAGCTGACTTCAGACAAGTACGAAGGGCGTCTCACAGGGAGCGGGGGAGGGGCCGTGACAGAAAGTTACCTTGAGAAGCGGTTCTCTGCCCTCGGCTTGGAAAAAATAATGGAAAAAGAAGGGTTCAGGCAGAGCTTTTCGTTCACAGCCGGGGTAAAGATCGGCGAAGGGAACTCACTTTCGTTCATGACGAACGGAGAGACCGTCTGCGAACTGTCCCCCGAAAAAGACTTCATGCCGGCAAGCTTCTCGGAGGACTGCGAAATCAGGGGAGCGGAGATCGTTTTCGCGGGGTTCGGCATCAGGTCAAGGGAGCCGGCGAGGAACGATTACGAAGGGATCGAAGCGAAGGACAAGGTGGTCATCGTCCTCAGGGACGGCCCCGACGGCGACGACCCGAAAAGCCAGTGGGCTCCCTTCTACTCCTCCAGGTACAAGGCGTCAGCGGCAAAGGAGCTCGGCGCCAAAGCTCTCCTTCTCGTTTCGACCGACGAAAAGGGTGATGTCCTTCCCGCGATGAAAAGAGGAGCCGCCGCGGGATCGGCGCAGATCCCCGTCGTCTCTTTAAAGCTGTCGTTCCTCAAGAAACTCCTGGAGGTGGAAGAAATCCCGATCTCTGAAGGATCCGGCCTGAAAGAACTAAAGCCATTCGCGGTGAAGAACGTATCCGCCACGATGAACATCAAGCTCAAAAGAGAGAAGGCGTCCGCTTCCAACATCGTCGGTCTCCTTCCGGCCACCGTAAAGACCGCCGACACGATAGTCGTCGGCGCGCACTGGGACCATCTCGGAAGAGGCATAGAGGGATCGCTCGCAGGGAAATTCGGCGAGATCCACAGGGGCGCGGACGACAACGCCTCCGGAACGGCGGGCGTCCTGGAACTGGCGAGGGTCTTCTCTCTCGAAAAGAGCAGGAAAAAGAACCTGTTGTTCGTCTGCTTCGCGGGAGAAGAAATAGGAGCCCTCGGATCGGGCCACTTCGTCAAGAATATCCCACCGGGCGCGGGGAGCATCGTCGCCATGATCAACCTCGACATGATCGGGAGGCTCGGGGAAAAAGTGGTCGTGGACGGGACCGGCACCGCGAAGGAGTGGAAGGATATCCTTGAAAGGGCCAACGCTGAAAAACTCGACATGAGCACGCATGAGGACGGCTACGGGGCCAGCGACCACAGCTCGTTCTACGCAAAGAACATCCCGGTTCTCTTCTTCTTTACGGGCGCCCACGCTGATTACCATCTTCCTTCCGACACGGCTGACAAGATAAATTACCCAGGCGAGGCAAAGGTCCTCAGGCTTGTCAGAAAAACGATCCTTGAGATCATGAACATGGACGGACGGCCCACTTACGCTGCCACGGAGGGGAATGCCGGCAAGGGCAGGGCTTCGTTCAGCGTTTACGTCGGAACGGTCCCCGATTTCACCGAAGAGGGCAAGGGTTTCAAGATAATGAGCGTGAGGGCCGGAAGCCCGGCGGAGAAAGCCGGACTCAAAGGGGGAGACCTTCTCATCTCGCTCGGAGGAAAGGCGATAGCGAACATCTACGACTATACCTACGCCCTGCAGGAGTTCAGGCCGGGAGATGAAGCCGAGGCCGTCGTGATCAGGGAAGGGTCGGAAGTGAAGGTCAGGATCGTCTTCGGCGCGAGAAAGGCTGCTGAATGAGGGATAAGAGAATGACGGCGCTCTTTTTCGCGGCGTCTTTCATCATAACGCTTGCTTTCGCCGTCTATCAGCGCGGGACGGGACCCACCTATCCGCTCTCCGGAGAAACGCGGCTGGATGGTTCGCCGGTGAAATACAGGATGATCCGCTCGCAGGATGTCGGATCGCCCGCGGAAGTGGTCGTCGAAATAGGCGACCCGGAGATTAGCGGTGTCCTTGGGTACAGGAGATTTCCCACATCCGATAAGTTGATTACCCTGGAAATGGAAAGGAGAGGCGGGAGGCTGGCCGCCTCGATGCCGTCACAGCCGCCCGCGGGGAAACTCGAATACCAGGTCCGGCTGAGCAGGGGAGGGCGGGAGGTCATCATCCCCGAGACTCCGGCAATAATCCGGTTCAAAGGCGCTGTCCCGGCTCTTGTCCTGGTTCCGCACATCATCCTGACATTCCTCGGGCTCCTTTTTTCCGTGAAAGCCGCGCTCTCCTATTTCGCCAAGCTCGACCCGATGAGGGATTCGGTGGCGGCAATGTCGCTGCTTCTTTGCGGAGGGCTGATCCTTGGCCCCATCGTCCAGAAATACGCTTTCGGCGCCTTCTGGACAGGCTGGCCTTTCGGAAGCGACTGGACCGACAACAAGACCGCCGCCGCCGTCCTTTCATGGATCGTCGCGATCGCGTTGATGCGCATGAAGGGCGGTTCCAAAAGATGGGCGCCTGTCCTCGCGTGTGCCGCGACGCTCATAGCCTTCGGCATTCCGCATAGTTTTCACGGCTCGCAGCTTGACTGGAGCACGATACCCGTTACACCATAGGAGCTTGAGGACACTCGAATGAATCTTGACAGGATAAGGAACTTCTGCATAATCGCCCACATCGACCACGGAAAGACCACTCTCAGCGACAGGATCCTGGAGGCGACCAAGGCCGTCAGCCAGCGCGAGATGCAGGAGCAGTTCCTCGACGCGATGGACCTCGAAAGGGAGAGGGGAATAACCATCAAGGCCCACTCGGTCAGCCTCAACTACACGACGCCCGAAGGGGAGAACTACCTTCTCAACCTCATCGACACTCCCGGCCACGTCGATTTCCACTACGAAGTTTCGAGAGCGCTCGCGGCATGCGAAGGAGCCCTGCTGGTCGTGGACGCCTCGCAGGGGGTGGAAGCGCAGACCCTCGCCAACGCCTACCTTGCGACCGACCTCGGCCTCGAACTGGTTCCTGTCATCAATAAGATAGACCTTCCTTCCGCCGAGCCCGAACGGGTGAGGGGTGAGATCGAGGATGTCATCGGCATCGACGCCACGGACGCGATCCTCGCTTCAGCGAAAGACAAGACCGGGATAACGGAGATCCTCGACGCGATAGTGAAGAAACTCCCTCCTCCCAAAGGCGACCCATCCGCACCCCCGAGGGCGATGATATTCGACTCCTGGTACGATTCATACAGAGGCGTCATAACGCTCATCAGGATCATCGACGGAAAGATATCGGTGGGGGAGAAGCTCAAGTTCATGGCGAGCGGGAAGGAATTCCAGGTGGAGGGGCTCGGCATATTCACTCCGGCCGCGACAGCCGTTAAAACACTCGAAGCGGGGCAGGTGGGTTTTCTCATCGGCGGCATCAAGGACCCCAAGGAGATCATGATCGGCGACACCGTTACCTCCGCGCTGACCCCTACGGAATCGCCCCTTCCCGGTTTCAAGAAGGTCAAGCCTATGGTCTTCGCCGGGCTTTTCCCCGTCGATCCGAACGAATATCCCAAGTTGAGGGAGGCTCTCGAGAAGCTGGGACTGAACGATTCATCCTTCGTTTACGAGCCCGAGACATCCGAAGCCCTCGGCTTCGGCTTCAGGTGCGGGTTCCTCGGCTTCCTCCACATGGAGATCGTCCAGGAAAGGCTCGAAAGGGAGTTCAACCTCGACCTGATAACCACCGCGCCCAACGTCGTTTACAGGATAAAGGACAACAACGGCGAGATGGTCGAGATCGTCAGCCCGTCAAAGCTCCCCGAGCCGCATTTCGTCGAGGAGTTCTACGAACCCTACGCGAGGGTGAGCGTCTTCACGAAGAGCGAGTTCGTGGGGAACATATTCAAGCTCTTCGAGGAGAGAAGGGGAAACCAGACCTCGTTCCACTACGCGAGCAAGGACACCGTCATCATCGAGTACTCGATCCCGCTCAGCGAGATCATCGTAGATTTCTACGACAAGCTGAAGACCTATTCAAGAGGCTACGCCTCCATGGATTACACCATCGAGGATTACCGGGAGTCGGACCTGGTGAAGGTGGACATCCTCGTGAACACCAAACCCGTGGACGCCCTCTCCTTCATTTCGCACAGAGAGCAGGCTGAATACAGGGGAAGATTGGCGGCGTCGAAGCTGAAGGAAGGCATACCGAAACAGCTTTTCGAGGTGGTCATCCAGGCCGCGATATCAAGCCGCGTGATCGCCAGGACCGTCGTCAAGCCCTTGAGGAAGAACGTCCTCGCCAAGTGCTACGGCGGCGACATCAGCAGGAAGAGGAAGCTCCTCGAGAAGCAGAAAGAGGGCAAGAAGAGGATGAAGATGGTGGGAGAGGTGCAGATCCCGCAGGAAGCGTTCCTCTCCGTCCTGAAAGTGGATGAGGATAAGTGAGCAAAGCTTCGCTTGCATATTTAATTTCAAATTATAAATTGCAAATTTTAAAATTGTGGAATCATTTTCCCTATTGAACTTCTGCTCTTCAGCGCTTCCGCTCTTCAGCTCCGGCGTCAGCCATCCGCCTTCAGCGTGTCCGCGGAATCCGCCTGCATTGAAAAATGAAAAGTGAAGATTGAAAAGTGAAGAATTGCGGAATCGATATTTTCGGGTTATGGGGTAACTCTTGTATTCTGGCGTCGATTTATAAAGTGAAAGGTTTATAATAAAAGACGGAGGGCAGATGGAAAATGAAAATGCTACATTGCAAGATGTGACCCCATCTCCCGCGCCTTCACGCCTGAAAGCGTGCCCTTCACCATCTCGCACGGCAACGTTTCGAGCATCAACGCCTCGGCGACGATGCTTCCGGCATACTCGATCCAGGGATACGTCTATGACGACATCTCCGGCGAGCCGGTGCAGGGTGTGAGCGTGTCTGTGGGGATAAGGTCGGCGGTGAGCGATTCGTCGGGCTATTATTCCCTTAGCGACCTCGTATCGGGGCCATACACGCTTGTCGCGACAAAACCCGGCTACGACTTCGAGCCGGCCAGCAACCTTGTGGAGATCTACTACGAGGACATGCCTTATTACGACATCCCCGCCCACCTGATCACCTACCACATCGCGGGCCACATAACGACCAGCGGGGACGAGGGCTATTCATCCGAGGAGGTTCTGATAAGCGTGACCGATCCGACCGGTTCGCGGAACGGCACGACCTATACCGACGAGAACGGGGACTACACGATAGAACTGCTGCCGTGCGTGGTTAATCCGCCCCAGCAGACCTGCCTTCTCACGGTAAAGGTGTCCAAACCGGGCTACTACTTCGCCACCCCGACAGCCCACGTGACCCTGTCGAACGCCGACATCAACAATATCAATTTCACCGGGGTGTACCAGCCGGGCTGGATCAGCGGAAAAGTCTGCCGGTACGGATTCCGCAACAAGGGTGATTGTATGTCGGTGTGTCTTGAAGACATGCGCGGCGTGATGGTGACGGGCAGCAGGTCGGACGGCAGCGACGAGGTCTCGACCTATACCGATTCGGACGGCTTCTTCAGGATCGGGCCGTTCGCGCGGGGGACGACCATAGAGCTTGATCCGTGGCTTTACGGATACGAGTCGTGCGAGACGAGGTCGGTGTATCTGAACGTTGCCGAGAAGGACATAGAGAACGACCCCCTGGGAGTGTCGTTCACGGACGGGGTGACGACTTACCGGATCGAGGGCTACACGCGGATGGCGTTCACTCAAGCGTGCGTCGGAGGGGTTACGGTAACGCTTACCGATTCGAACAGCAATGTTATCGAAACGACAAGCTTCGACGACGATATCAACCCCGGCTGGTACCAGTTCACGGGCCTTCCTGCGGGAACATACACACTGACCGCCTCGAAGCCGTGCCTCGGGCTTACTCCCTGGAGCATCGGCGTGACGATAACGAACGCTGACGCGACGGAAAAGAACTTCACTGCGAGGACCCAGACCTACTCGATCTACGGGACGGTGACTGAGATGGGCGGGTCTCCGGTGGCCGGCGCGGCGCTGAGCCTGTACAGGTTGAACAACCATATCGCGAGCACCGTATCCAACTCGTCCGGGCAATACAGCTTCAACGGGCTGGCCAACGGGGGCTACACGATAACGATAGATTCGGGGTGCGTGCCCGTGTTCGGCATGATGTCCGCGTACATCGGTTGCGCGAGCGTTGAGAAGAACTTCGTGTGCGAGGGCGGCCTCTGCGAATCGAAGCGCGAGGAAGCCGCCTTGCGGCGCGATCTCCTGAAAAGACAGCAGGCCGTTGACAACGGTTCTCCTCAGGCCGACAATGGTGACATGGAGACTCAGCCGGATAAAGACAATCCTTCAGCCTCAAGCCTTCAGCCTTCATCCAGGACCGAAGCCTCCGCCCCCGAATACGTCTTCTACCACTCAGACCACCTTGGAACCGTCAGGCTGATCACGAATAACAGCGGAAATGTAGTATCAAGGCACGACTACGAACCCTTCGGCGTGGAGATCGCACCAGTAGTTGAAACGGCGAACAACACGCACCGGTTCACCGGGCACGAGAGGGACAAAGCCACAGGCTACGACTACATGCACTACCGCTCGTACGGCAGCAACCTTGGCCGCTTCATGAAACCGGACAACATCACCGGCAACCCCTTGAACCCGCAAAGCTGGAACCTGTACAGTTATGTTAGAGGAAACCCGGTGAATTTTAATGATCCGACGGGGCATGAGGAGGAAAACACTGAACAACAGCTCTCAAAGGCTTCAGGTGACAAGGATAATCCTTTGGGAAATAGTACCGATGCAGATGCTAGAAAAAAGAAATTGGAGAAACAAGAACAACCGGAAAAGGTGGAAGTAAAAGTTGAGGTGGTAACTGCGCTACCAGATGATTATGTTTTTGGGGATTCCGAATGTCTGCCGGTATTGCGTGAAGGTGACGCCATAAGATATCCGGAACAATATACGGCAGTTGGTGAATTCAAAGTTTATACTGATCGTCCGTCAGAAGAATGCAACGACAAAGGGCAAGGAGGCGCGCTTTGGGATTTGATAATGATGAAGATACAGACAAAACAAGTCGTTTCTGAAACTAGAACAATATTTGAATCACCTGATTGCCCTGGTGAATATCAACTAGCAAAAGAGGCAAGCAATCAAGATCCAATGATAAAAACAGTATTCGTAGGGAAACATCCGGTTGACACAGAGCCAATAAAATACAAGGAATCTAGACCTTTAGGTCCCTCAACTTATATTGGCCCATATAATGGGAAGGAGAAGTTCTAAAATGAAGAAAAAAGAAATTGTCAAAACAATAACGATAGTCGTTTGCCTAATTCTGTTTTCGATTTTAACTTCAGTTCTGTATATGGCAGAAGAGCCTTGGCAAACTGTACTGGTATGGAGCGATATTAAAGCAGGGAAAGAAGACGCCGTTAAAAAGGCTCTTGATAAGGGGTTGGATCCCAATTCCCTTGCCCCAACTGGATATCCTCTTCTTCAAACTGCAGTCGCAAATGACAATGTTGAGATAGTTAAATTGCTGCTAAAATACGGGGCAGATCCCAAGAGATATGGTTGCGAATGGTTAGTTGATACTGCAGTAAGGAATAACAATTATGAGTTGGTTAAGCTTCTTGTGCAAGCCGGAGCTGTCGTAAAAAGGCCGTCTTATTTTTGCTGTATCTGGGATGATCCTTTGGTTGATGCCGTCGGAAAGCAGAATCTTGAAATTGTAAGGTTTCTCTTAGCAAATGGAGCGGATCCCAATGCGGCAGGCCTTAGTCTCACTACAGCATTGCAAACTGCTGCACAAACAGGAAATATTGATATAATGAAACTCTTGATTGAATCTGGCGCTATTATTGATCAAAGGAATGGCTATGGAAGGACGGCACTTATGCTCGCCTGCGCTGAAGGACAGCTGGTTTCTGTAGAGTTTCTGCTGTCTCAAGGTGCTGATCCGAGTTTGGCAACACCTTACGGCGACACAGCTCTTTCTGTAGCGCAAAAGTCTACTAACCCCAGTAAGGATAAAATAATCGATGCCTTACTGGCAAGAAAGAAGTGAAGAAAATGAATGGGGTCACCCATTAGCCGGTCGTTGTCTGTGATGACCGGATTCTTTCCGTGGTGATTAGGTACAGCCATTGATTTTATCCCGATCATCCTGTTCATCCTTGTAAAACCCTTTTTAAGTGTAGTGGGTAACATCTTGCAATCTAGCATAATGTAATGGTTCAAGCTTCGACGACGAGATCAACTGCGGCTGGTACCAGTTCACGGGGCTGCCTGCGGGAACATACACCCTGTCGGCTTCGAAGCCGTGCTACGGGATTCTTCCATCCAGCCAGAGCGTGACGATAACGACCACTGATGTCACGGAGAAGAACTTCACGGCGAGGACCCAGACCTACTCGATCTATGGGACGGTGACGGAGTTGGGGGGATCGCCGGTGGCCGGCGCGGCGCTGAGCCTTTTCAAGAACTCCCTTCATATTCAGAGCACCATATCCAACTCGTCCGGGCAATACAGCTTCGGCGGTCTGTCGAACGGCACCTACACGATCACGATAGATTCGGGATGCGTGCCTGTCTTGCAGGACATGTCCGCGACGATAGACTGCGCAAGTGTCGAGAGGAACTTCGTGTGCGAAGCTGGCTTGGGCGAATCGAAGCGGCAGGAAGCCGCCGCCCGTTTGAACCGGTTGAAAACCTTTGACGGAATTGACAACAAGGGCAGACAGGCCGACAATGGTGACATGGAGACTCAGCCGGATAAAGACAATCCTTCAGCCTTCAGCCTTCAGCCGTCAGCCCGCATCGAAGCCTCCGTTGCCGAATACCTCTTCTACCACTGCGACCACCTCGGAACGACGAGGCTGATCACCGACAACAGCGGAGCGGTTGTAAGCCGCCACGACTACGAACCCTTCGGCGTCGAGATCGCGCCGGTCGTAGAAACAGCGAACAACACGCACCGGTTCACCGGCCACGAGAGGGACGCGAATACCGGCTACGACTACATGCACTACCGCTCGTACGGCAGCAACATCGGCAGGTTCATGAAACCGGACAACATCACCGGCAACCCCCTGAACCCGCAGAGCTGGAACCTCTACAGCTATGTGAGAGGCAATCCCGTCAATTTTAATGATCCGACGGGACATGAGGCGGCGGAGCCGTTACCGCAAATCAACAAGACAAGTGGTGAGACTGCCGGGTTAAGTGGAAATATCACAGCGCCAACGGATAAAAACCCCGCCATGGAAAAGAAGACAATAAGCTATGTGGTAAAAATTGAAGAAGAGAATAAATCTATCACTGCAGTGCAAGTATCGCTAACATCGCAAGATGGAAAAATTACTACTTCTGTTACCACGGCTGAGGGAAACACAACTAAACTATCTGCGGCGAAATTGAGCACAATGGCATACACAGTACAAGCTATCTACGACTCTCCAGAAGTAAAAAATGTTTCTAAGGAAGTAGCAGTTGCAGTGGCTATGAGGGAAACAAGACTTGGTACTGTTGGCAGTGACGGAGCCACAAACCCAATGCAGTGGACAGAGGCAGGTACTTCTTTAAAAGAGAATATTGCTGGAGCTATGGGGGTCTTGAACAATTATGTTGGGCAATACGGGCTATATAATGGACTTAGGGCTTTTAATGGTGGTGGCGCGCTAGACAAGCTTCCAAAAGGAATATATGGCCCTAGAGTGCCACATTTTATGGCAATGACGCCTTCAAAGATACCCCGTTTTAGGACTGTCAGCGGTGCAACTAAAGATTATGCCGACTGTGTTTCAGGAATTTGTGACGAAATGGTTAGTACATTCCAATAGGAGACCACGATGAGAAATATGTTATATCTTTTTACGATATTGGTGGACCTTGTATTAATTCCAAATTTATTTTATGGGCAGGAGTTAAGATACCAAGAAATTTATTCGGTTTCAGCAGCTAAGCCAAATGCCATCTTTTTGTCGGATCATACTATTTCTATAGCCGAAGGTTGCGACGATGGAGGGCCGTATTGTTGCTTTAAGGAAGTAATTTTATCAACATATGCTTTTAAGAAAGAAGGCGTTGTCTATACCATAGGCATCATGCCAAAAGAAGAATTATGTTGGCAGGGCGCAAAACTAAGCTGCCAAGGAACTGATGATAGTGCACTATTTAATAAGCCAACTATAGACTATCAGCAAGAGTATGAGGTACTGGGGAAAAAATATAAAGCAGAAATCAAGAGAGAAGAATACGACGAAAAATCACATACGGGAAAATATCTGTTGAAAGTCTATAAGGATAATACTATCTTAATTGAAGAAACTTATGGACCAGGAGAAACAATGTATGGAGGGGCGGTATATATTGCCGACTTTGATTCTGATGATGTCCCCGAGATTGTGTTCTATTATGTATCCGGAAGTGGGACAATGCTTGCGCTGAATGTGACACTTTATACCGCGAATCAGTGCAGATATAAGAATCTAGATACCAACCCTGCGCTTGAGCCATGGGAAAATGAAACCCACTGCCACTATGCCAAACGGGTGGCAGATCGTTATCCTAAACGTACAATTGACTATGGATGCGCTAATAAATCTAAAAAAGTGAAACGATAGGGTGTATGACTAATCTTCTTTCCGGACTAGCGGAAATGTTGTAAAGTGGAAAGAGTTGGAACGGTGCGAAGTTATAAATAGTGAATGTTGTCCCATCTTGCAATCTAGCATAATGGTTCAAGCTTCGACGACGATATCAACCCCGGCTGGTACCGGTTCACGGGGCTTCCTGCGGGAACATACACGCTGACGGCGTCGAAGCCGTGCTGGTCGTTCAGCCCGTCAATCCAGGAGGTGACGATCACGGACGCAAACGCGACCGGAATCGACTTCACGTCCTCGAAGAACTATTACTCGATCTACGGGACGGTGACGGAACAGGGTAGCGGGGACCCGGTTGCGGGAGCCTCTCTGAGCCTTTACAGCCTGGGGACATACCTCAGGAGCACGGTGAGCGACAGCAGCGGGCAGTACATGTTCAACGGCCTGGAGAACGGCGGGTACACGATAACGCTTGATTCGGGTTGCGTCCCCGAGGGGATGGGAAGCATGAGCGCGTGGATCAACTGCGCGAACGAGGAGAAGAACTTCGTGTGCGAGGGCGGCCTCTGCGAATCGAAGCGTCAGGAGGCCGCCTCGCGGCGCGATCTCCTGAAAAGACAGCAGGCCATTGACAACGGCTCTCCACAGGCCGACAATGGTGACATGGACGCGATAGCGGATAAAGACAATCCTTCAGCCTTAAGCCTTCAGCCTTCAGCGCAGGCATCCGCCCGCATCGAAGCCTCCGTCGCCGAATACCTCTTCTACCACTCAGACCACCTCGGAACCGTCAGGCTGATAACCGACAACAGCGGAACGGTCGTATCAAGGCACGATTACGAACCATTCGGCGTTGAGATCGCGCCTTATCCCACCGGGGATGAAGATACGGCCAAGAACACCCATCGGTTCACCGGCCACGAAAGGGACAGGGCGACCGGCTACGACTACATGCACTATCGCTCGTACGGCAGCAACATCGGCAGGTTCATGAAGCCGGATGATGGTTCCGCGCACACTGCATATGATCCCCAAAGCTGGAATTTGTATTCATATGTCAGAGGGAACCCTGTAAATCGAAATGATCCATCAGGACATACGGATGACCAGACTCTTGCCCTAAAAACGCCATCACTCGATGTGAATGTACAAAATACAGAGGATATTACCCCGCCATCACCGCCCCCTTCTCCAGAGCAAATGCAACAACAGCAGCTTGCTTCATTAAATGAGAAGGCATTAACTGCCATTGATAGCCAGAGAGTAAACCCCATAACTGGACAACCAGGTATCGATACAACACCAGAAAAAGATGCCCTAGGAAAAATAAGAACAAATGATATAAATGCAGACGTTGGGAAATATGGGTTGACTCGAAAGGAAAATGGAACTAAAAAGGAGCACCCTGGCTTAGATATCAATGCTCCAATTGGAACACCAAATGTTGCTTCTGAGTCAGGCACTGTTACAGAGAAAGGCTTAGCAGGTATTGCGGGAGAGCGAATCGTCATAACCCATGCAGATGGAAGCAAAGAATACCACTGTCATCTTAGCAAATACGATGTGAAAACAGGTGACAGAGTTGACGCGGGTCAAACTATAGGAAAAACAGGTATCAGCGGAAATGCGTCAAAATATGAACCCCATCTCCATTTTGCATTAATAGATAAAAATGGAAAACGTGTTGATCCTGCAGTATGGTTAAATGATATGCGTTTTAAATAATCACTTGAGAAGGAGTGGATATCATGACAATATCCCCACTGATCCGTCCATTTATTCTTTCATTGCTTGGCTTCATTGCAATAGTTGCTGTTGTAGCTGGAGAGAAAGAAATAACACTAACATCATTATTGACTCTCGTTGGTAAAGGAGGGACCACACCCAAAAGCGTTGTTGCAGTTCTAGGAAGCCCAAAATATTGTTTCCTGCCAAATGCCGAAGCGGGATATGGTGGAACAAAAGATCAATTGATGTTTCGTTACGAAACAAAACTTAAAGTTATTAAAATAGCGGAAGTTCAATTGTATGTCATTCTTGGAGACCAAGGTCGTAAGGTTGAGAGTGTGGATGTTTCATTTGATCGACACAAGGGAGATAGTCCAAGCCGAGAGGAAATTCGAAAGGCGCTAGGCAATCCTGAACGCATAGTGCACGTTAAGTGGATTGGCAAAATGGAGGATGAAGAATTGTCCCTTGGCAAATGTGATGATCCAAGTGGGGAGACGGAAATATGGCTTTACGCCCGCGGTATCGATGTTTATTATATAACGGATGATTTATGTGCAAGCGGAATCATAATGCATCAACCTTACGATGTGCAAGCCAAGTATCCGAAATGTAAATGACGAAACTTGGGATGCAGAGCTTGAATCTTGAACTTCAATAAGCATGAACGATATCAACCCCGGCTGGTACCAGTTCACGGGCCTTCCTGCGGGAACATACACGCTGACGGCGTCGAAGCCGTGCTTGGGACTATCTCCCTGGAGCATCGGCGTGACGATAACGAACGCGGACGCCACGGAGAAGAACTTCACGGCGAGGACCCAGACCTACTCGATCTACGGGACGGTGACGGAGTTGGGGGGATCGCCGGTAGCCGGCGCGGCGCTGAGCCTGTACAAGAACTTACTTCATCTTCAGAGCACCGTCTCCAACTCGTCCGGGCAATACTCATTCAACGGTCTGTCGAACGGCAGGTACACGATAACGATAGATTCGGGATGCGTTAATGGGGTCAGGCTTGCGTAGTTGCATTTCCACGACGACGATATCAACTGCGGCTGGTACCAGTTCACGGGCCTTTCTGCGGGAACATACACGCTGACGGCGTCGAAGCCGTGCTGCGGGCTTAATCCCTGGAGCATTGGCGTGACGATAACAAGCGCTGACGCCACGGAGAAGAACTTCACGGCGAGGACCCAGACCTACTCGATCTACGGGACGGTAACGGAGATGGGGGGATCGCCGGTGGCCGGGGCGTCGCTGAGCCTGTACAAGAACTCCCTTCATCTTCAGAGAACCGTCTCCAACTCGTCCGGGCAATACTCATTCAACGGTCTGTCGAACGGCAGGTACACGATAACGATAGATTCGGGGTGCGTGCCGGTCTTCGGCAACATGAGCGCCTTCATATCGTGCGCCAGCGTGGAGAGGAACTTCGAATGCCAGTCTGGCCTCTGCGAATCGAAGAGGCAGGAGGCCGCCGCCCGTTTGAACCTTTTGAAAACCTTTGACGGAATTGACAACAAGGGCAGACAGGCCGACAATGGTGACATGGACGCGACAGCGGATAAAGACAATCCTTCAGCCTTCAGCCATCAGCCTTCAGCGCTTGCCTCATCCCGCACCGAAGCCTCCGTTGCCGAATACCTCTTCTACCACTGCGACCATCTCGGAACGGTAAGACTGATAACGACCTACCCGACACCGGAAAATCCAACCGGTGTGGTCAGCCGCCACGATTACGAACCGTTCGGCGTGGAGATCGCACCGGTCGTAGAAACTGCGGGCAACACGCACAGGTTCACCGGGCACGAAAGGGATAAGAACACCGGGTATGATTACATGCACTACCGCTCGTACGGATCGAACATCGGCAGGTTCATGAAGCCGGACAACATCACCGGCAACCCCCTGAATCCGCAGAGCTGGAACCTCTACAGTTATGTAAGGGGAAACCCGGTGAACTTCAACGATCCGACGGGACATTTGCCTGAAGGAGATACAGGTCAAACAAGCACCGACTATGATCCCGGAACAGGTGAAACAAGTACAACAGATGATGAACAGGAAGGATGGTGGACAGTGGTCAACGAGATTGCAAATTCATCTGATTTAGCCACGGCCGTTGACTATGTGATGAACAATGATGTGGATTTGAATATATCTGCCGATCCTTCTGAAAAGAAAAAGAAAAAGAAGCAACCAGAAACTGTCCCTTATGAAGTTGAGAAAGCTGCAAAAGAATTGAAAAAACAACAAAAAGATACAGGTTCAGAATACGCAATGATAATCGCTTATGATAGTGAGGGCAAGGCATACCCAACAGGTGCTTATACGTCAAATCAAACAAGAAGAGCAGATGTAACTCGTGCAGGCCTGGAGATACAAAGAATACAAAGTGAACACGGAGGGATTGTTTTCACAAGGACATATCTTATTCATTCGCACCCAGATAATGGTACACCCAATCCTGGGAAAAGTCCCTGGGATGACAACGATTACAAACCGCTTAAAATATGTTCAAGGGACTATGTGAAAACTAATAGTATGATCGGCGTAGTTGCGGCTACCAAAACGATGTATTTATATTACCCTGAACCGCGGGGCAACTATACAAAAATCCCTTATTCAAACTGACATACATGTGAAAGGAGTCGAAAATGAATATTAAAATGAGTATTTTTTTCTTTTCCTTTCTGTTTTCTTTCTTTTGCTGCAATGTTAGCATGTGCACAGAATCATGTGACGATTTGCTTTTGTCGTTGGAGAAGAACGATAATGCCGAAGCTATAAGGCTGATAAATATATTGGATAATTATGAATGCCGAAACCAAAACGGCATGACACCGCTTCTTTTAGCCTTTCACAGACCTTGGCTCAATACAAGTGATAGGAAAGAGATAATAGCTTTACTTATAGAAAAGAAAGCTAACGTGAATGCTGTAGTAGCAAATGTCGCTTCTGTTTTAGATGATATGAAAGGAGAAACGCCTTTAATGGTTGCCTCTTCCTTAGGTATGGAAGATATTGTCAAACTTCTTCTAAGCCATGGTGCAGACATCAACGCGCAAACGGATTATGGCAAATCAGCTGTTATGTTGGCGGCCGAAATAGGTAAGGGAAATGCTACTATCGTTAAACTTTTAATCGATAGGGGTTGCAATTTAAAAATAAGAACAAAAACAGGAGAGAATATCCTCTTGGCTGCAATAAAGGGTTCGAGTGGAGAAAAACTGGAAACAGTAAAAATTCTTATTGATAAAGGAGTTGATGTTAATTGCAAGAACGATATGGGAGAGACATCCCTTCAATGGGCTGCCTTTTATGGACATTATGTTACGGTAAAATTACTTATTGAAAATGGGGCAGCGATTAATGACGCAGATAACAAAGGAAAAACCTGCCTGATGTGGGCTTCTGGCGGTCCCGATCCAAATGCAAATATTGTTAAACTTCTTATTGAAAACAAGTCTGACCTTGATCAAAAGGACAAACTAGGTAAAACGGCTTACTTTTATGCCTTGGAAGATTGCAATACCGAAATCGCCCAAATTCTAGCAGATGCGGGTGCAGACACGATTCCTCATAACAGAATCTGTAAAAATATACTTAAAAAGGCGAAAAAAGAAGGCTGTCTTCCAAAAGTCCAAAACAATGCGGATTCTAAATCCTGAATACCAGCGTCACTATAACCAACCCCTATGCGACGGGCAAGAACTTCACGGCGAGGACCCAGACCTACTCGATCTACGGGACGGTGACGGAGTTGGGGGGATCGCCGGTAGCCGGCGCGGCGCTGAGCCTGTACAAGAACTTACTTCATCTTCAGAGCACCGTCTCCAACTCGTCCGGGCAATACTCCTTCAACGGTCTGTCGAACGGCAGGTACACGATAACGATAGATTCGGGGTGCGTGCCGGTCTTCGGCAACATGAGCGCCTTCATATCGTGCGCCAGCGTGGAGAGGAACTTCGAATGCACGGGCGGCCTCGGCGAATCGAAGCGCCAGGAGGCCGCCGCCCGTTTGAACCTTTTGAAAACCTTTAACGGAATTGACAACAAGGGCAGACAGGCCGACAATGGTGACATGGACGCGACAGCGGATCAGGGAAAGACATCAGCCATCAGCCATCAGCCTTCAGCCAGAACGGAAGCCTCCGTCGCCGAATACCTCTTCTACCACTGCGACCACCTCGGAACCGTGAGACTGATCACAAATGCAAGCGGAGCCGTCGTATCAAGGCACGACTACGAACCCTTCGGCGTTGAGATAGCGCCCACTGTAGAAACAGCGAACAACACACACCGGTTCACCGGGCATGAACGCGACGCTTCAACCGGCTACGACTACATGCACTACCGCTCGTACGGATCGAACCTCGGCAGGTTCATGAAGCCGGACAACATCACCGGCAACCCCCTGAACCCGCAGAGTTGGAACCTTTACAGCTATGTGAGGGGGAATCCGGTTAATTTTAATGATCCGACAGGACACCAGGCAATGGAATCAACCAGCTCTGGGGATCAAAACGCAAGCGATGCTGCTGAACCTACTTCAGATATGGTGACACCTGGCGGAGCAACAGGACAACAGCAAAAGGAAGAAAGACAAAGAAAAATTGTACTCATTCTGGTTGGGATGTCCACTGATACAAAAGGACAACAGCAATTGAACACCGCGGCTGATGTAAGAAGTAAGCAAATAGCCAATGCCGACCCGACAGCTGATGTAATATCAATAAATGTTGGTGATGCACACGAAGCTTTAAAGGCGGTAAAATCAGTTTCAACAAATATTGGCCCTATTTCAGATTTAGAAATAATATCACATGCGCAGCAAGATGAAATCAATGCCGCGGGCAATCATGTCAATGCTGCTATGGCATTGATGGTAAACCAATCAGGCGATTGCATCAGTACTATTCAAAATAAGCCGGAATTAGGTCTAGTTGCAAGTGATATGAAGGCTTTAAGCATTCCTCTAAAATTCTCCGAGCGTAAGCTCGAGAGATGGATAAAGTTCCAATATCTTCGTATAATCGAGGAATGGAATATGTACGGCTGAGCCATTGTGTATATAAATGCGATTACCACA